>Ga0209149_1002191_pt1 | contig 10743 bp, 4 predicted proteins | sample WorMetTyACAVOLI2_FD_187423 | JGI IMG/M metagenome (GOLD analysis project Ga0209149, IMG submission 187423) | Marine gutless worms symbiont microbial communities from Max Planck institute for Marine Microbiology, Germany - Olavius algarvensis... ...
TTGTCACGCGCGTGCACTGTGGCCAAACGGTGCATCCTAGGCCTATAGTTACTATGGAACACTAATAGGAAACCCTACCACAGGAATTCAATGGTACACATTTCGACCCCCTGGGGTTACCCCTAACCGGGGAATGGGCCCCCCGTGAGGCGCTTTTTGTCAACGACTCGCGATGAATAAAACCATTTTAAAACCACGCCTCGCTGCAGCGACGGTAGGCCAGTACGTATATACGTGGGATTTTCCCGACGTAATAAAAGTCCGCGTTGCAGCGCTTATACGGTATCCGGAGAAAGCAATCCGGTTTCGGCATCCGGACTATAATCCGGATCGGGCTCAAAAGTTAATCAGTTCGTCTATGTCCCGACATCTGCCGACGCGCTACATTTCATCCAAATGCATGCATGCGTTTTTGAGTAGTCTTGCTAACAGACAGACAGACAGACAGACAGACAGACAGACTTTGTAGGAGGTAATGATGCTTTCCAAGGAACTGATGGCGTCTGACATCAAGCTGATAGCAACAGCTGCATATGTCACGTAACATGTTTTAGAGCACGTTTTGAAATTACATAACCGTGCGGTAACTACACTGTGTTCCAAAAAAACATGTGACCACATTTTTGATGATAAGTTGAAGTAGAACTATCCATTTACAAAGATTTTTGGCACACTTATTACCAAGAGTATAGGCCATCGACAAGTATATTTAGTTTCCCACCTCACCTATTTCGTGCAGCTACTTTACCTTGGGAAACTGTCGAGACCTAAATATCATGAATTTAGTTTTAAATTGCTGATTTTCTCTATGTTTTTACAATACTAGGATATTAACTGCAAAATTGTCAACATAATATTTTGCTTCCTTATTATACAAATTACGGTTTATAATAGAACAATAACAAGATTTATTGTAGACGATAACGTTGTTTATCAGTGAGTGAGACGGGATATATGATTGTCTTCAGACAACAGCTGAGCACGACATCATTTGAAGCATGTGAGCTGCAGATCACGGTGAATTATTTTTCTGTATACACTTGAACAGAGAATGGCAGTTTCATGCGAAATCTAACGAGTTAACCGATGCCTTTTTGGCTTGTCTTCCTGATTGAGCACAAGGTCCTTCACTGCTACGCGACAAACGCGGTCTAACGCTGCCTGGAAGCGGGACAATTGTATCCGTCTTGTGGCTTCTCTTCAGCAGACTGTCGATGCTTCAAAGTTTCCAACCCTTGTCGGGCAATTCGCTCAACAGCTTTCGTGCACCATACTGCTTTGACAGATAGAGATTTTTTAATCAGAATCACATCTTCCTGTGAAATTTTCATGATTTTATTTAATTTTTGCTGATATTTTGGTCTCGACAATTTCCCAAGGTAAAGTAGCTGCACGAAATAGGTGAGGTGGGAAAATAAAAAAACCTGTCGATGGCCTATACTCTTAGTAATAAGTGTGCCGAAAATCTTTGTAAACGAACAGTTCTACTTTAACTTATCATCAAAAACGTGGTCACGTGTTTTTTGGAACACAGTGTAGTATGGATTGAATTAAAGAATAATGCGTGAGATTCGTAGTAAACAGAGATGAACGTACGGTTCGTTGGTAACCCTTTGCTATTTCAGATGCTTTGGCGGTAAATTAGCTGAAATATTTGTACCGAGATGCAGTGCGACACTGGTGCATCGGCGTTCAGGCCGACTAATTAGCGTTCCTGCGCCGCGGCAGCCCAGCGTCCATTTGTGGAATTAGGACATTCCGAACGTGCTTAAATATGGAGATCTAGGGCGGCGCGAGCAAAAACTCGGAATAACAACAAATAGCGGACGTGGAACGCGGCCGGTCTCACGTTGGCGAGCGGCGGGTTTGAACTTTGAAGTCGCGGACGTCGCAGACGGCGGCTCGCGGACGTCATAGACGGCGGCGCGCTGACGTCTGTTGGCACACGTGGAACACAGATGTGTACGCCGGCTGCAGAATGGCATCGCGCGTGTGACCGGATCTTCTATTCTTGCTTCTCGACAACGGCAAGACCGCCACTGCCTCACAGAACGATTGAATTTGGTACACGCCGACAGCAGGAATCTAGGCGCCCACCCGGGAAGTGCGTCCCTGGAGTGACTGTCTATCTCTATGTTGTTGTCAATGATGGCGATGCGATGTGTCCTGCATTACCTCGATCGCAATGCTTCAAAACACGATAGTAGAACGTGTCACTTCAAAGTGTGCGATAAGCGTCGCTTGTCTGAGTTTCTGCATGCAACACTGATTATCGGCAGGCCTGCGCGAAGCGCAGCCATGCCGGTATTGTTTTTACTCAGTAGTCCAAAAATAGGTTTTTCGCCCCGCAGGGGCGACACGTTGCCCCGATAAACGTAAAATTTGACACGGGGGAGCAGACCAAATTTTGTTACGGAAAAACTAGAATGACGTGCTACCCAACGGTGAAAAAAAATTGATGATATTTTTAGCCGTTTCAAATACCGGCGTGTGACGGACGCACAGGCAGACGGATAGACGTCTTGCGGTGGCATGGTCTAGCTGCGCTATACGTAGCATCGCGCGGTACAAATAATGTAATTGGCGCTCAGAATGTCATACAGATTGCAGAAGTTGAAACTGACTGTTCTTACTGTCAGTTGAGTTGGAAGTCGCTGATAAATATATAAATAAAACTTAGCTATCTCGACCAGACCAGTAACAACGAGCGAACACAGCCATTATAACGTTAAGTGGTACGCTTTAATTTTTATTGCACATTATTGTAAAGGTAAAGGTAAAGGAATGTATAGTTCTTCGTGAAATTCACCTCAGAACTACGGGACGCCACTTGTCAATGGGATCACACAGTGTTATCTGCCACCCGACAGAGGTGACCGCCCCGCCTTCACCCCAAGCGGGCAGGTTGGTACTCAATTTATCGACCCCGTAAGGATGAAAGGCTGAGTTAGCCTAGTTGGCTGGTTACATACCGAAATGGTTTACCCGTCCACAGACGGTCATCCATCCGAGAACCGGGTCTGACGTAGCGCAACTACGTTGATCGAAGTCAACGCGTTACCACTAAGCCAAACCGCCAGTCGCGTCGTGACCAAAGATCTTATAAGATTTTTGGCCACGACGTTGTTTGTGCATTTCCGCTCGCGATGGGACTCACACGGCAACCAGACCAGCAGCCATGCAGTCTGAAATGAGATCACATGGTAATTGCGTTTAATTTCTGGAATAGGACGCTATAGCGATGGGCGTGATGACGGAAGGTGGTGGTTAACCCATGTAGCCTACCACTAGACCGAATGGGTCAATGCACAATCGATTACACACACAGGCGGCGGAGCCATACGCCAATTGGCCACTGGCGTAGCAGTTTTACAACTGGTACGCCAACCATATCTTTTGGCGTCACTACCAGTTTTTGAGCAGTGACCTTTAAGATGGTGCATTAGTTCCTTGTATTTTTGTCTGCATGCCATGGTTTTATACTTGTTAATCAAATTATGATAAAAAAAACTTTTGTCTTTCTTTTAGAAATAACTGAGCGTAGATATACCATGGTAGGCCTACTTTGTTACTTTGTTCGTTTGTCAACCATCAGTCCATCGGTCCCCGAATTCCGGTGGATGGGGAGGGGGACACCCCCTCTCCATACAGTTCCCCCTCAACGCCTTTCGATCTCGGCGCCTACGGCGCCTCCGTCTTCCTGCTGGCGCTGGCGTATCAGTTTTAAATTCCTTCCGCCGCCGCTGATTACGCAATGATGAAAAGATCAACGCAACGGCGGTGTTTACAAGAGCCGTGCGACTTATGTGACTGAAAAACACGAACGTGTTATCGCGTGCTTTATATTTCAGCTTTCAAAAGGTCAAAAGGTCAAAGGTCAAGGAGATTATAGTGCTCATAAAAGCTCGATCATTTCTAGATGAGCTTAATCTAGAGCACTTAACCAGTTGAACCGTTTAACCTAGGCGATTGGGTGTAAATATCTTGCCCAAGGATATTACGCGATAGACGTCAGTGGAGCGGACTCGAACTCGGACTCGAACCCACAACCTTGCAGTTAGCTCAGTCTGCAAGCTTCGGGCCGAGACGCTACCCACACAGCCAACGCGCCTTTCAGTGCGTGTGTGGAAAACATCATCAGGGCATGTGCGAATACTAATACAGAAATAGTATTGCCGGAACTTCTCAGCTTCTACGACCATAAAATCTCAGTGGAATCGACGTATCTGGGGCGACAAATTGAGTAAACTGAGCGCGTCATACGACACGTCAGCAGTCCCGCTCTCTGAACTCTTCTATCAACAACTCCCACTGAGCTCCAATTAGTAACACTGCCCCTCCCGTAAATTCTCGTTCTTCTATCTCGACTGGCACGTTAAGTTTAACGAAATATGAAGAGCAATTATAGGAGAGCGTAAATAAACGCTTGTTGCGGCACGACGTATATTAACGTGATCGTATGATTCGCTCAGAACGCTCTACTTTCGTTTGCACAGACGGGTCGTGCTGCAGTGTGGCTTAAGATCTCAATAGCAGTAGTTTATGCATTAATGAGAACAAATTGTAATATTAGATTATATACACTGTGTTCAGAAAAAAACACCAACTTTTGTTTTCTTGCATAACTGTTAAAAAAGTAACCAATTTGAATGAAAATTTCAGACAAAATAGCTAATGAAATGTTGATTTTAACAGCGTAAAATAATTTGTATTCTTCTTACATATTCTTTGCTAGCAGCGATGTAAACCGGACGTCAGTAAAAGTATTGTTACTTGTTACAACAATGAGATTTACCATTGACGATAAACATATCATTAAATAGATGCGAGTGAAAAAAAATTATGTAGAAAAACGCTTGCTTAAGATGTTTTTGACAGAAGATGATTTCTTGATTGGGTAAAGACACTGATCAAAGTATCAGTGCGAGATTTTTAACTTTATTAATATTTGCAGTGGGGTGGGCATTGTGTGGTCGACCACAACCTAAACACGAGTCAGTGATGCCACTGCTGTCATTTTCTGCGTTAAATGTTTTAACACATTAAAACTCTATCGTCTGTCAAGAAACATCTTCAGAAAGCGGTTTGCTTTATACTTGTTTATGCAGCATTTATTAAATATCGATCTGCGACGGTAAATCTTATTGCTGTGACGGCAGTTTTACTAATGTCCTGATTCTATCGCTGCTAACAAAGAATATTTAACAAACAGACAAATTATTTTCAGATTTTAGATGCACCATTCCGTCAGTTATATTGTCTGAAGTTTTCACTTCAATCGGTTGATATACTTCTAAGAGTTATGCATGCAAGCTCTGTTGTCGCAAAGAGGCCGCGCGATGCTTTGTGTCTGTCAGTAGTTAGCTTCAACAGTACAAAACGTCGAGTAGTCTTTTATTGTTATAGTTACGTAGGCTACAGATTTATCACTGCGTGCAGTTAAATACGCTGTTCTGTTGTCTTTGGCGTAACGTTGAGGCTTCTTGTCATAAACATTTCGTCGTCTTCTCCCGCAATCAACACCGCCACTTACTATGCGATGTGTCACAACATGCGAGATGGTGGCCGTGGTCCACCGTCGACCGTGTTTACAACACCTGGTCAGTTGCAGTGTTAGCACTGGCAGTCAAGTTGAGTCAACGCAGATATAGGCTCATAATCGCGATTTCTACCTGCCCCAGCTGCATTCGACGCCCCCGTTAGGGGAGTTCCAGTCGGAATATTGCTACGCCGTTTGCCATGGAAAAACTAGAATGGCTTGGCTACCCGATGGTGAAAATAGTTTGAAGATATGTTTATTCGTTTTGACACAACTCAAGAACGTGGCAGACAGACAGACACACATACAGACACCGCCTGACGGCTATAAGGCCGCGCTTACATAGCATCGCACGGCAAAAACAAAAGTGGGTGTTTTTTTCTGAACATAGTGTATATGATAACAACAGATTTAAGTAATATTGGTTGTGCGAATGTATAAACTGCTACAGTGTAGAAATAACTCTAATTAATTTGACTGTCGCTGTCATATTACTTTCATTTTTAGCTTTTTCACTGATATAGGCCCTATGTTAAAAAAATAAAATGTTGGTAATTAACGTGTCAATTGCGAACCTGATGGTCGCCCATACCTTTGTGCAGTTCGACCGGTTTTTGAGACGCACTGTATTATCAGCGCTATACAACTTGTCATTGTTAGTCTACGTACCAAACTTGAGGTGCCCAGCTTTATCCCTTCGAGAGACAGTATGGGCTCCAAAATTAAAATAAACAGGTCACATGCTCGACGCCGCCTTTGTGGCAATATATTTGTTGTTAGCTAGTACGTGACATGTGCAGTATGACCAAATTTAAAATGTTTAGCTTCATTCATTCTAGAGATAGAAGGGGTTCTCAAATTTAAAGGGGGTCACGTGATCCGGACCACGTCCCCTTATGGGCAATTTATCTTTTTGCATTCAGAGAGTCCAAACCTCCGCTAAGACTGACTAAAAAGCTTCCTTAAAAAGAAATCCGGATCCGGGTCCGCTCCATAGCATCCGAAATCAAATCGATTCCTTGTTGTTCCAAGGCCTACCGCCCCCAAAATAAAACAAGTAGCTCTGTTGTCGTAGAGAGGCCGCGCGATGCTTCGTGTCTGTCAGTAGTTAGTTTCAACAGTACTGTCAACAGTACAGTGCCTCGATCGCAGTCTTTTATTATTGTTACTTCGGCTTCAGATTTACCAATGCGTACAATTAAATGCTGCTCTGTTGTCTTCGGCGTAACGTTGTGGATTCTTGTCATAAACACTTCGTCGTCGTCTCCCGTGAAAAACAAACAACGCCGCTTACCAGCGACTGTCACCAACTTGCCACCGTTCGGTACAGCTGTGATTGCACTTGGCAGTCGAACAACACAGCACGCGATGGAGTCAGATATTGTCCGAGAATCGCGATTTTTGCCTACCCCACCTGCAGTTAACGCCTGTATGGGGGGGTCCCCGTCGGAATATTTCCATAAGTTTGATATAGAAAAAAACTATGGTGTGGCGACCCGTTGGTGAAAAATTTTGAAGATATGTTCACTCGTTTCGACAGAATACATGAACGTGATGGACGGACGGACAGATGGACACATACGCGCGACGGCACAGGCCGCGTTTATGCAGAGCATAGCGCGGCAAAAAAATCCACACCTTTTAGTAATCCTGCTCACACTGTTCACAGACAGATAAACCGAGACGATTACATTCCTCCTTGGCGGAGGTAATAACAATAACTTACGTATATATGGTAAATCTAAATCCATGTGCACAGAAGTTTCACACAGGATCAAGGAAACGGTAGCCGCTCAGCGGGTTTCTGTGGCCGACGTATTACTAGTCAGGCGCGTCCAATTATCTTTCGTTTGACCGCATGCAAAGCCGATATACACAGCGTTGGGAACCCCTTCACCTCACCTCGCGTAAGATATTGACATTTAGAATCTGGATGAAGACGCATTCGTACCTACGTCCAGTCGACTCCCATCCAATAAGTGATTGTTATTGAACTAGATGCGATGCTGTATAACGCGTAGGAACCTGGATGGAATTTATTACGCTTGGATCGGCAGTTCATCGCTCTCAGCTTACAGCTTGAGGTGTGACGAGTTAACCGTCAAATTGATATTGCTAATATAATATGATAATATAATCGGTGAGGAATAACGGGATAATGCCACGACTGTCATTGGGCATTGAATGGCTGCTACTAATAGTTACGGCCTTGTTTGGTTAATCGGAAATGGATATGGTGGTGGCAATGGCGGCGCCGTCGAAATAAGCTGTGTATGCCTATCGGTATTTTCATATTGATATTGATATAGGAATTCTGTCTGTCTGTCTGTCTGTCCGTCCGTCCGTCCGTCCGTCACGCTCCGGTATTATATCGAAACGGCTTAACGTGCCATCATAGGGGCTACTTTCTTAGCGTGGTAGTCCAATAATTGTAGTTTTCCCAGTACTAAACTTCTTTGCGAAATTCCAACGGGGTCACCTCCTCAATTTCGCGAAGTTCGACCAATATCTTGCTATAGTCGGAAACGATACAAGATAGGGCCGTAGTTACTATGGAACGGTAATAGGAAATCATGCGCTCTGTCAAACCGTGACATGTCCGATGACCTTGAGTGACCTTTGAAGGTCAGTTCGGTGACCTATACTTACTGTTGTCATCGCGCGTCAGCACGTTGACGCTATCGATATTGATATAGCAATTCTGTCTGTCTGTCTGTCCGTCTGTCCGTCACGTTCCGGTATTGTGTCGAAACGGCTTAACATATTGTCATAGTTTCTGCAGCACACGGTAGCCCAGTCATTCTGGTTTTATGAGTAAAAGACGTCTTCGCGAAATTCCGACGGGGTGACACCTTGCCGGGGCGCTAAATACAGGTGGAGTATAAAAATTTCGCGATTTTCGACCAATAACTCGGTATATCATTCATGGCGTAATCAATGTATGTATGTATATGTATGTATCTTGTAAACGATACAAGATAGCGTCATGTTACTATGAAAGGCGCATAGAAAACAGCACCCAAGCTTTTGAATGGTACCAGTTTCAATGATCTTTAGTGATCTCTAACTCAGATTTCAACGTGACGATATTATTCAACGCCAAATAACTTGAAAATGGTACAAGATAGAGCTATACTTACAATGGCCGACGAACAGAAAGTCGTATACGATCCATCGATCGGCGCTGTTTTCAATTTTCAATGACTTTGAACGACACCTAACCAAGTGTTGAAGGTCACGCCATTCTTTGACGGTGGATATCTCACAAACGGCTAAAGATACAGCCATAGTTGCTATGGAATGCGAATAGGAAACCGTACCCAGGCTTTCGAATGGTACCATTTTCAATTACCTTAAGTGGCTTCTAACGCACATTTCAAGGTTACGATAATATTCAACGTCAAATAACTTGACTAATAGTAAGTCGTATGTGAGCTATTCAACGGTTGTTTCCAATTAAGAGTGACTGTTATCCTAGAGATATGACCTTGAGTCTGAACCCCAGTGTTCTATGTGTTGTAATGATTAGAGGAATTAACTCAAAAGACGAGCGAGGTAATGACAATATAATAGCGTGCGACGACAACCGTACGGCAGCTCCACAGCAACTGAGAACATACTCAATATCTGCAGACCATATATGACGCGACGCAGCAGCAATTATTGCCGCAACAGGAGCAGCAGTTCAGTGAGAGTCTAGGATAAACGTTCAGAGTCAAAGTTGCGCCGAAACAGTTCGTAGTTTATCATGACCGAATTAAGTGAATTAAGTACTATTGATGAATTTATAATTAAAATGTCCATTACTAATTAATAACAATAATTAATAACTAATTAATAACTAATAACTAATTAATAATGTTAATTAACAATTAATTAAATTAATTGTGTCATCTGACATGACTCTTAACCTAGATTTCAGGGTCACAGGCGAGTTGCCACAGATGCCCTCAACGTATTGTTTGCGCTGTTAGCGATAGATAGGCCTATAAGTTTCTTGTTAACAGGTGCGGCGTGTTGTTTGTGCAACAGGTGAAAGTGTGGTTTCAGAACAGACGGATGAAATGGAAGCGGACGAAAGGCGCGCACATGGCTCGCGACAAGGTGACTGGACAGCTCAAACCCGTCAGCCTTGAACCTCCGCAGACCTTCCACCAGTCTGACTGCCACACTTTCATTACTGCTGCAGATAAGACTTGCCTGGCATGACGTCATTATGTACATGCGCAAACGCTGCTTCAGCAGCAGTTGGGTCTCGATCATCTCCGTGATACTGACTCATCTTTTGTTGTAGTACACTGCGGCTAAATATGAACACAAGTCGTTCTCAGTTTAATCCATAGAATCGAGTTGCAGCATTGTTTGTCTTCTGTCGTAATTGTAACCACATGCCTATTTTCTATCGTTTCCGAGACGTAATGACTTACTGGTCGAAAATCTGCGTTTTTCGCATTTTCATCCACCCATCTCGTTTGAAGTACTCGCAAGGGGGTTCCCTGGGAGTACCTGGGCATGAAATACGGTACAAAAAAATCTAGAATCTCTGGACTACCGCATGCATGATCCATACTGTTATTAGTTTTAAGTCAATGCCAAACAATACCAGCGTGTGACAGACGGACGGACGGACATACGGACGGACGTGCTGCCTGCCGCCAAGTCGCGCTATAGCATAGTTGAGCCGAGTGTGACAAACATGAAAATGGTCCAAGTTGCCTCATAATAATCATTTGGTCAAGTGGCACGCAGAGTTTGCATCGCTTATTAACCCTTTGATGGCCACATTACAACCGCAGAGCAACGGACCATTATACAGAAAGACGGTGATTGGTACACTGGCCGTTGATGTGTGGGCTGTTACATTTGGTACAGCGAGGAGGGGCCTGGGCGGACTGCGGCCCCGCCCAGTTTCCTCCTCGCTCTACCAAATGTAACAGCTCACCCATCGACGGCCAGTGTACCAAGTGTACATATTTATGGTGGCGTGTAGGGGCCACCTGCTTCTAATACAGTATGCTGCTACTAATTCATGGTCATCTCCTAAAACCTATCCTTTTCCTAAACACAAGTCTTCTTCTAATTTAAGTAACTGCTCCTAAACATATAAATCTGCTCCTAATTTGAAGTCTTCTCCTAATTCAGTGGCTGCTACTAATTTCTGCCTAGCTCCAAAATATATGCTGCTACTAATTCAAACTGCTGCT
>Ga0209149_1002192_pt1 | contig 10740 bp, 6 predicted proteins | sample WorMetTyACAVOLI2_FD_187423 | JGI IMG/M metagenome (GOLD analysis project Ga0209149, IMG submission 187423) | Marine gutless worms symbiont microbial communities from Max Planck institute for Marine Microbiology, Germany - Olavius algarvensis... ...
CAGCAGCAGATGGAGCTATCTAGGCCGAAAGGCCTCTTTAGTTTAACTCGTCAGTTTTGCTTTGTGTGACGTTCAGTTTGCGCTAACGAGCAGTGCAAATGCTGATGATGATATTGATTGACGATGATAAATAATTGATGACAAAGCATACTTCGATAAGTAGATGCAGTCTCCGATCTGGTTCATAAAACCTTTTATCTGTCACTGATGTGCAAGCATATGTGGCTGATTACTTTCAGAAAGTCAGTTTTGTTCTGTGCAGTACAGACATTTTGGAACAAAGAAGTAGGCTTGTGTGCTGGGGATTAACCCTTTACTGGGCACATTAGAACCGCAGAGCAATGGACTATTATCCAGCAATAGGAATGGTATACTGGCCGTTGATGCGTGGGCTGTTACATTTGACACAGCGAGGAGGGGCCTGAGCGGGCTGCGGCCCCGCCCAGTCTTCTTCTCACTGTACCAAGTGTAATAGCTCACCTATCAACGGCCAGTGTAGCAACTTCATATTATTTGGCGTGGCGCTATAATTACCTCTGCATTGTAAAGGATTAAATTGTTTCTTTTCATCGTGCTGGTAATATTATGTTTGAAAATTACTGCAATAGGCCTATACAGATGTGTCAGTTTTTATTCAAGCATTTAGTTTCACAACACGGGCATTTAGGGACAGTACGATTACTAACGACTTAGGTTAATTGTTGCTGTAGATGTAGCCAATTGTAGATGCTGCTGCGTTAGATAAATTATAAATTGGTTTATTAATTGTATTACACGTTAATTGTATAGATGAGCTATGTGTGGCTGTTGTCTGAAGCAGCGTGAGGGGCCAGAGAACTCACCTGGAGTACTGACACTCAAGAAGGTGAATTTGAGCGACGCAGGACGATACACGTGCGTGGCGGGAAACTCGCGTGGAATCAGCTACAAGAGCGCCTGGCTGACCGTCCTCAGACGTCAGTGTTTGCCGCTTAGCTTCCTCACACGCGTCAAGCTGCACACAGCTGACATTATTCCTGTTGCTCTGAGTTGATTAAGAACTGCTAATTTAATCATCATCATCGTCATCATCATCATCATCATCATATTTATTTCGCCATAAACATAGTGATAACAGAATACAAGTAGTAATAATATAACAAGGCAGGCAACCAGAGTAGCTAGTGCTCATCGAGCTGGTAGCCTATTGTTACGATTGATACAACTTTTATAGTAACAAGAGGTGTACAAAATAACAAACTCAAAGTAAGAAGAACAGACAAAGCAAGAGAGAATACAAAAGAAAACATAAAGATACGCCGTTCCACATAGTTTAGGTCGGCAAATTGCAGACTGCACTGGTTTCTCGCGTCATTTGTATGAATTAGTTTGTGTAAGGAGTGACTTTCCATGCTTTAAGTTGCTTTTTTCGGCTAACGACGTGTTTCGATTTGCACACGTACTGTAGGTCTGTGATCGTTAAAATCTATTTAAAGTACCTGAAAGGCAGATCTCTGAACACAGATCGTACCAAGTGAGGAATTAAAGTATTTTATCAATATTTAGTTGCGTCAGCGATCACAGCGATAAAAGAAGTTCACATAGTACAGCAGCGAGACATTCATGGACTATGTAATGCGTCGTCGGTCTACTGTAGGCGGCGCATTAGAAATGTTCTCGTTACCGTTACCGTTATATAAAGCGACTGCTAATACTATTCTATGTATTACTACGCTTTTACGGCGCCTTTTAACGTCGCGAATTTTCCTGTGTGAAGACTCGAACGTACAAGTATAAAGTAGGACTTGCTCCCTGATTCTTTAACGGACTCTGGCGCTGTACAGATCTGTTATTTTTCTACTTACTTACTTTAATTCGATCACAGGAACAGATCTGGTCACACGACCTGCTTGATGCTACCATTGCCTCATATGGGGCGCGAATCGAGCCCAGGTCACGGTCACAGCTGCTTGTTATTACTTCGACTATGGTAATAAATGATTAAATAGTGATGATGATGATGATGATGATGATGATGATGATGATGATGATGATGGGTTATTGTTATAACGACGACAATGGTTACTATCAAAATCGTTGCTGAACTTTTTTTATTCAAAGGATAATTTTGTGGCTGCTGCCGCTGCTGCGTGGTGGGTGGTGGTGTTGAAGCGATGTCTCTGATGTACATCGTCGGTGTTTGTAGGTCCGGCGGCGTCAGCTCAGTCCACGTCGACGGCGTCCCCAAGCCACGAGACGGCCAAGTTGGTCGCCATCGCCGCTGGCGTCGTCGTCGTCGTCGTCGTCGTCGCGGTGGTGCTGGCGTGCGGCGTTGCCTGCCGCTACCGCCGGCTACACTTCCCCATGTCGCTGTTTGTCGTCGACGGTCGACGTGGCGTCCGTAAGCGGCGCGTCGTTGTGATGCACAGCAACTCGCTGTACGACGGCGACGCCGTCACCAAGCAGCAGCAGCTGCATCCTCACCAGCTGGCGTTCCTAACGCCGCCGCGTGTCAAGGTCGAGACGCTGTCAGGACGCTCCAATCAACGGCGACTTCTGTCGACGGTGTTCGAGTACGAGATTCCACTCGACCCACAGTGGGAGTTCCCTCGCGACAAGTCAGCAGCTCTCAATCTGTTTGCTATATAACTTCATAACACATAGCGGGTTGCAAAAGGATGCTGTCAAAATTGATTTTGATGCTGAGAAACAAAAATTCATTAAATATCCATGCAGCTATACCTAAATATAATATTTATACGTTTAATAACAAAAGAAAAAGAAGAGTCACAGCAACTGTGACATTGATAAGAGTTCCATATCGGTACGCGTACCTCAAAACTCGACGAAATTATACTTCAATACGTTTTTAAAATTGCAATAATGCGTTTTCGAACATTTTCTAGCCTGCTCATTGACATTTTTAAATATTCAGTTATGCCACATTAACTAACTGTATAGGTTTGTCCAGTGTCTACATCGTGTACTCAAATTACGTGTTATTTTCGATAACACTATGAAAAATATGCAGTGAAACATGCTTATTTTCACATGTTCAGGTGATATAATTTTTTTATTTGTATTTTCCAGCTTAGTCAGTTATATATTTTTCGTCAACGGTTAACATTATACGTTATTACTCACTCTACGATGTTTGTTGCTTGCCTTACTCATATACTGAATTTCCGCATATGGTGCTTTTAAATCTATTCCTAACTGTAAGAAAATAAAATTCTGCTAGTGTAATAGCAAACGTTTTACCTTCTTAGTTGTTTATGAAACCTAGTAATCTCGCTGAATAGATTCATCTGGTTGGAAGTTAACTATTAGTTAAATTACTCAAACACAACCATAGTTATTACCTAAAAACTTGACGTTTCGACCTCTATCAGAGGCCTTTATCAGAAGTTTTTAGGTAATAATTTTGGTTGTGTTTGAGTAATTTAACTAATAGAAACCTAGTAATATTTTGTACTGTTAATGTTCGTTTAACTTTTCCTGTAACAATCATAATGACTGTGTTCATTGATATAGGCAGAGAAATTAACACTTTTGCTAGTTGCTATGTAAATAAAGTCGAAACGGCTTCTTTTTTGTGAATTTGAGAACCAGCAATGTCACACAGCTGCTTGTATGGCACAGAAAGAACTAATTGTCGTTACCAGTAGCAGCTATCGTCGTCGTGTATTACATGTAATTTCACTCACTCATAAAAGCAACAGTTTGACTCAGTGTCACTTGCATCGGTAATTACAGTGACACATCGAATAATATCAAGTTGGTACACTGGCCGTTGATGGGTGAGCTGTTGTACATTTGGGACAGCGAGGAGCGGCCTGGGCGGAGCCGCAGCCCGCCCAGGCCCCTCCTCATTGTACCAAATGTAACAGCCCACTCATCAACGCCCAGTGTAGTTTACCACTCACCGTATTGCTGTATAATGATTCGTTGGACTGCGGTTTTAGTCTGCCCATTAAAGGGTTAATTAATAGTCTTTGCGTACGTTTTGAGTTCTATTACCTTATGGTTTGTTGTGTAATTTCCAGACTGACTGTGGGAAAATTACTCGGTGAAGGGGCATTCGGGACTGTTGTGAAGGCACAAGCAGTTGGTATTGCTGGAAGAAACGAAATCTCCACGGTTGCTGTAAAGATGTTAAAAGGTTAGCATCTACTAACACGCAATTAAATACTCCATAATTTTCATCCTACTCACTTTAAATGCCGTTGTTTTGTCATTTCGTGATTGCTACGCCATCAGCAACAGGTTTAGATTTAGAACGTAATCAAACTCAGAGCGGTGTGTTTTTTTTTGTCAGATGATTTTGCTTCTACTGAGTCACTTATCACCTAACGTATCATACTGATGTTATACAAATAATACTTTTACATTTCATATTTCCATTTTTCATCACTTATCTGGAATAAATGTCATGGACAGCAAAACGTGTAAGCGAATTGTTTTTAGTTACAAGTATCTTAGCAACGTTGCTCGATGTGATCGAATCGGGAAAACGGACGTCAGAGAGGTCTGTCGTTGATCTGAGTCATCCACACTGCCTTCACGGATAATGGACTTTCAGATTTTACGTGGTCATCGTTTTTTATTTATTATTAATTTTATTAGTTAATTTTCTGTTTGGGTCTATGCAACTAACTGCGCCGCCCAGTCCCCCTCCTCACTGTACCAAATGTAACAGCCCACCCATCAACGGCCAGTGTACCAGTCACTGTATTGCTATATGATGGTCCGTTGCTCTGAGGTTTAAATTTGGCGATTAAAGGGTTAAATGTTTGCGTTGGTACGGTAATGGTACGCTATCGTATCGTATGGTAAGTGATGGGACTGCGATCGGACATCTTTTAGAACTGCACGTCTGTCCAGTGTGTAGCCTATTTTGTGCATAATCTGGCGTCTGCTGCTGTTACAGACGACTGTAGCGACAGTGACGTCGCCAACCTGATTCAGGAGATGGAGGTGATGAAAATCATCGGCAGACACAGAAACGTACTCAACCTGCTCGGCTGCTGCACGCAGGACGGTACGCCTGATGAGAGGCTGGCCGGATACATAATGTTTTCTACTTTGTAGTTCGTCCGTCCTTCTGTCCATCCATTCATGCGTTACTAATCTTGTGAACACGTTATTTTGAAAACGACTGAACCGATTCTACTGCAAATCGGCAGAAGTAGTCCACAGAGCAAGGGTCGATTTTTGGGGTCAGGAAGTCAAAGGTCAAGGTCACACTCATACGACGTCGATATTAGATTTGGAGGCATCGTTCTTGACCCCTCTGTTATTATTGTTGATAAAATGAAACCAATGAGCTGTTAAAAAATTCAAAGGAAAGAAAATATCATATGCCTATAAATACCACAATAAATTGATCATTTATTGGAGAATTTCAGAACAACCAAAACCTATTTAGAAACAATAATATTGCTGGATTCTGAGTACAATGTTTGTTATTTATGTATGACACCCATGCAACACATGCTACGAACAGGGGCAACCTTAACTAGTTATGCCTTTCTTTGCGTCTTAAGGCGTCTGCACAACTGCAATAAAGTAAAATAAACAAAAAAATAAAATTACTTCAGCGTCGCAAAAAGCTCGCTAAACTTTTTTTAAATTTTTGTTTTATTGCAGTTGTGCATATGCCATAATGTTTAATTGTCTTTGTTGTGATTGTCTGTATATTGTGTTTCCTGCATAAGAAATGCTACTGCAGCTGCTGCTGTTTCTACTACTTACTATACTATTAGTACTGCTACTGCTGCTGCTACTACTACTACTACTACTACTACTACTACTACTACTACTACTATTACTATTACTTTTAATTTTTGTTCAGCTTGCTTACTTTACCAAACGTTTCCAGGTTAGGTCTGAAAAAGGGATCGTTCCCCGAAGGGAATCTTTGGAGATTGCTAGAGTGGGCTACGTTTTCAGACTGATTATCAACCAACAGCGTCAATTTAATGAATGATTTTTCTGCAAAAGAAAATGATAGTACAATATGTCGCAACTGTTTATGCTTATAGCGTTAATAACAACAGCAGTCGCTGAAGCGCTATGTCGTAGTTACCGTATATATATATATATATATCATTAAACTTAATAATTATGAATGACTAATTATAACGTGGCAATAACCTGTTGCACAGGTTGTGATTGAACAGTTATTTGTGTAAAATTGAGGTAAATGAGATAAAAGTATCAGCAACAACGCTGCTAGTGTAACTGGGCACAGGTGCTGGCTTGATGATGTCGTGGTCGTTTGTACAGGACCTCTGTACGTGATCGTCGAGTTCGCTGCGCACGGCAACCTGCGCGACTTTCTGCGCGACCGCCGTCCGTCGAACAGCAGCACTGAGTACAGACAGCCTCCAGTCTCAGTCTCAACGATCGCCGCATCCGGCATCACTAACCACCCGCTGCTGACGTACAAGGACCTCGTGTCGTTCGGATATCAAGTCGCTCGCGGTGTCGAATATCTCGCCTCTAAGTTGGTAAGTGGCGCAGAGTATCCGGGTTCTGGGGCGTGTTCAACAGCTCACGGGTCGAATAGGCCGGACCATTGGGACAGCCTAATGTTAGACAGGTCAGCTGTTGGACAACTACTCGACCGGTGAGCTGTTGAACACGCCCCCGGTGTCTGACTGATAGCGATGAACACAGGCCTCATCACACTGAGACGTTCGTATTGACATTTCAAACGAAATCTCACTCAGTAACTCTGCAATCAACGTTATTATTAGCCGTTTTTATCGCGCGTCAGCACAGCAATGCTGACGCGCGATATAGTATAGGAATTCTGTCTGTTTCTCTGTCCGTCCGTCCGTCCGTCTGTCCGTCACGTTCCGGTATTGTATCAAAACGGCTAAACATATCGCCACAATTTCTTTACCACATGGTAGCCCAATCATTCTAGTTTCATGAATATCAAACAACTTTGCGAAATTCCGATGGAGTCACCCCCTTCGAGGGCGCTAAATACAGGTAGGATATAAAATTTCGCGATTTTCGGCCAATAACTCGCTATATCCTGCAAACGATACAAGATAGCGTCATAGTTACTACGGAACGCTAATAGGAACTTGTATGCGATGTATGAAGTGGTGGTATAAAATTTTACAATGACCTTGAGTGGCTCAAGGTCACGGAGTTACCATAGATGTCCTCGACGTATTGTATGCGCAGCTAACGCACGATCTGTTAGCGACAGCTATGTTTTCTTGTTAACAGTGGTAAAATTGAGCCAGCACTATCCAGTACAGAGTAGAGCCTAACGGTAGCGTACCGGCTGGTCGTATGAGCATACCAGCTGATATAAAAGAAATTGTACTTTCCGTTATCCCGCCTTGTTGAAAGAACTTAGGCTTAGCTATATAGCTTGTGTGAATTGTGAAACCTACAATTTCGACATTTCTCTCCATTAAACACATTTGCAATCTATTTGTGGCATGCACGTTTTTGCTGCTTTCAATAAATTGTATGGTAAATTGTATTGTATTGTATAAAGTCACTTAACCAGAAATGCGCTACAACTGAATTATGGCCATTTAGAGTAGACTATATTTTTGACGAGGATCAACGCCGCCCAACGTCATCTGTGATCGAAGAGTTCGTTTGCTGTGCATTGTGCAGTGCATTCATCGCGATCTGGCGGCGAGGAACATCCTAGTCGCCGACGATTGCGTGTTGAAAGTCGCTGACTTCGGACTGACTCGTAACATCCCGAACAACGACTACTACAAGAAGACTACCGACGTCAGTGTAGTGTTGTTTTGTCGCGATCACTGCTTTGTATTTGTCGTCGTTGCCTCTTAAGCTATATCTTTACGCAATGGCGGTGTTCATCTGTTTTCTGTTCCGTTGGTTTGTTGGTTTGTTTGTATGTCGCCAACGCGTAGTTGTCGCTCATTGGCTGACTGGCGCGCGCGTGCTGCTGCTGGCAGATGTTTCTTCCTACGTGATTTCAAGGTCACGATTATTCAACGTCAAATAACTCGAAAATGGTACAACATAGAGCTATACTTACGATGGCCGACCAATAGAAAGTCGTATATGATCTGTCGAACGGCGCCATTTTCAATGACCTTGAACGACCCGTACCCCCAGTTTCAAGGTCGCTCCATTCTTTGACGATGAATATTTCAGAAACGGTACGAGATACATAGTTTCAATGGAACACTAATAGGGACTTACACACGCCTTACTCGACATTGTCATTTCACATGACCTTGACAGCAAAATATTCAATGACACGAAGCGTTGCGCGGTATCTCTGCGACTGCTGAGTTTCTTGTTTTTCTAAAATGCGCTGCAGTCTTAAACTCTGGTCTATCCTTTGTCGTTAGACGTGCACTGTAGAAAATTAATTAAGTATATTAATATTACTAATTAATATATTAATATTAATATTATTTGGAGTGAGACCATAGTATAACTGTAGGTTGATTTAGCAGTTTCAGTTGCATTATTCCCAGTTGTCACTGTGTTTTACTGTATATTTATGTAGTTTTTCTTACTCTCATTATGTAGTTTTTGTATTTCATTATCTGTCTACCGTCGTGTGTGGTGAATAAATATCACTATTAATTAGCCAGTTGTTAATAAATAATGAGCTCGTGTGTCTGTTGCTTAATTAGGGTCGGTTACCAGTGAAGTGGATGGCACCGGAAGCCTTATTCGATCGCAAGTACACGGTTAAAAGCGACGTGTGAGTTGGAGATGGAGTTGATTTTTGAATCTAAATCTTAAACGAAACGTTATTTTAGTGCATGTGTTCTGTTGACTTCCGTTAGTTTGAAACAATTTCGTGATGAACTGATTACATTTTGGGCGACATTGTACCAGGGACAACGGAGCAGGATACGACAGAAAATTTGAATCAACGTCAAACCGGTGCTGCTACGTAGCCAATGACTTCACAGAATTCACAGTACATACGGCAAGCTGTGTCTGCGGGGCTGGCGAGTTCATTACTGTTTCACACACATGCAGCGGCGGAGGCACCATCTGACCGCGCGCGGTTTTAACTCTCTAGTTTACTCGTGAAATTGTTTCAAACTAACTATTCCATACAATCAAGCATTGTATTTTAAACAAGTGTTTAACTTCCAGACAAGTGTCTTTATCTTCCAGTTGCTTGATTGTTTGATATCTAAACATGTCAATGAGCTTCACAACAAGTTACAGCATGGCAGCAATAGTGTCTGTAAAACCTTCGGGTAGCTACGCCTGGTACAAAAGTTGTTTGTTTATACCGACGCAACCACCATATCCTACGGCTTTTGTATACACCGTCTTAGACCGTCTTTTATTAAAAGGATTACTTACTTACTTACTTACTTACTTACTTACACTATTTATTAATTTGTGTATTTATGTATGCTACCATCTTGTTGGCGAAATAAACTTGATTATTGTGACGCATGTTCATCAGTGTGTCCTGTACAGCTGGTCATACGGTGTACTGCTGTGGGAAATATTCTCGTTGGGTGGCAATCCGTACCCATCAGTGCCTGTTGAGAAGCTCTTCGACCTACTGCGAGACGGTCATCGTATGGAGCGCCCAGTCTACGCTTCTCACGAAATGTACGCACACTGAAACTATTGCACATGTTCTGTGCGATCTTCATTTGCACTCAGTGCATTATATAGCAAACTCTCTAAAGATATTGAACATGTACAGAAACGTTGCTTGAGAATAATTTTTCCACAGTTGTCATATTCTGAAGCCTTGGATAAATCTGGCCTTAGTCGCCTAGATACTCGTCATGAAGAAATTACTAAGCAGATCTTTAGACAAATTAAAAGTTCTACTCACCCACTGCATTACTTAATCTCACCCCCAAAAGTTTCCAGTTCTCAGATGATATTAAGACCTACGTACCCCTATCAAATCTCAAAGTGCAAGAAAACTAGATATGGTAAAGATTTCATTCCGTACTGCATTGCAAGGGAATACTAGGCGCAATGTGTGTTTCGTGTTGTTAATGTAGAATTATTTTTATAAGTATTTAAATGTTTTGTAGTTATTGATGACATGTTATTTTGTATTGTAACTTTCAACCTATGGTTGCAATGCATTACAATAAATTACTTTACTTACTTACTGACTTATATGCTGAACAGAATAACATTACAGTTCGTGTCTTTCCTAATTAGTTTTGCTACCATACCACTATTCACTCACAACCATTCAACGAAATGTTTATCTTCGACGGTAAATCGTATTGCTGCAACAGCAGTTTTACATCAGTGTTTGCAAAGAAAAGTTTAATAAATAGATAAATTTGTTAGATGCATAAAATCAGCATTTTTTCGGCTGTATTGTTTAGAATTTTCGTTCAGATCCGTTAATTTTTCTAGGAATCATTCATGTGAGAAAACAAAGGTTATTTTTTTGGACACAGTGTAGACATGTCGATGAAGACCCATGTGTCACGGACTGTGTCCAGTTGTTTTGCAGCTCTGCGCCACATACGTAGCATTCGTCGCTCCGTCTGCCAGCCAGTCTTACAGTCTCTCGTTACGTCCTTGGTCCTGACGCGTCTGGATTACGGCAGCGTTACACTCAACGGCATCACTAAGCGTCTGATGGATCGTCTGCAGTCAGTGCTCAACGCGGCTGCAAGATTGGTGCATAACAGTCGTAAATACGACCGCATTTCACCACTTCTGCGCGACTTGCACTGGCTGCGCGTCCCTGAACGCATCAAGTTTCGTCTGGCCGTTCTTGTGTTCCGCTGT
>Ga0209149_1002194_pt1 | contig 10737 bp, 12 predicted proteins | sample WorMetTyACAVOLI2_FD_187423 | JGI IMG/M metagenome (GOLD analysis project Ga0209149, IMG submission 187423) | Marine gutless worms symbiont microbial communities from Max Planck institute for Marine Microbiology, Germany - Olavius algarvensis... ...
GGGTAAACTCGCTCGTTGTCGTGCAGAAATCTAACGGACAATTGCGTGTCTGTCTTGATCCCCGAGACTTGAACCGCGCGATCAAACGTGAACACTTCACGTAGCACGGCAGCGAGCACCGACGCGCTGAGGCAATACGCCCAGATTACGTCACAGCTCGCCGCTACCGTGCAGCAACAGCTTGAGAGTACACAAACCGAGGCTGCGCAGCGCGAACATAGAATGTTTAATGATATTGCCGAAAGAGAGCACCGTCTGTTAGCGGACGCGGCTGAACGCGACCGTCGTAGTCGTGATGAATATGCCGAGAGGGAGCACCGTCTGTTATCCGACGCTGCTGAGCGCGACCGTCGAGCTTGTGAATTCGAAGCCCAGCGAGAGCAACTTTTGTTACTTGACGCTAAATGTGCCCGTGAAGCGCTGCTGGCCGACGTCCAGGTCCAACGCGATAGAGAGGCACAGCGTGAAATTGACTTGCGTTCGTGATCTGTATGATCTCGCCCATGAACGTTCGCATGCCGCCGCCTTAGAGGCAGAACTTAAATGCTTGAAGGCCACTGCAGGCCCCGCTACGGTAGCGTACGAGGTGGTAGAGGTACTGGTGCAGTTGGACGACATACCACCACCTGTTGTTGACGCTGTTGTACAGGTATCGTCCTCACGGCACGTTGATTACGCCGATACGCCTGTTGATAATCGTGTTGTGCAGGGCCTTACAAGCTGTACCGCTACTCAGCGACAGCCGTCTATGTCTGCTTCTATTGTACATAGGCCTGATATTGCTGATGCACTTACAGTGCAACCACACGCTGCAGACACGCGTACGGTATACAGCTCTGACAGCACCAGCATATCAACACTGCAGCCGTTATTCATGTCTTCATCTATGCATGAGCCTACTATGTACCGGCCCGGTCCACAGCGCACTCAGCCTCAGCAGTACTTTGCGTCCGATCCAGTGTATACGCAGCACCAGTCAGATATGCTGCCACGCCTGCCGGTCACATGTGCTATTGCTGCGTCTGACCCGGTGCATACGCTCATGCAAGCACACGTTCCCACGGTCGCCGCCTGAGCTTGCTTACGCTCATCCTGCAGTGACGTCAACGTTGCCATGCCAACCTACTGTGCCTGGTGAATCACTCTTTGTTGACAATGCAGTGCAGCGATCGCAATTTGTAGACCGCGTTGACAGTAGTAATGTTTACAAACATAGCATTGAACAGTTGCTTGCGGACTTACCGCCTCCGCCGCATATACATAGACAGCCAATGCTGCCGTTGTCGTCTGTTTACACGCAGACTACGGTACCCGACTACGTCAGCATTGGCCCTATTATGTCGTTGCCGTCAATGCCGTCACATGTAAACATGTCGACTAGTAAGGCGTCGTTGTCGCGGCCCACAGGGCCTGGGCAGTTGAACGTTACGGATGCTCATTCGTACACTTTTGACTTACCATGTTCGTCAAGTTCAGTTACATTATACTCAGACGTTAACTACGCACGTCCGTCGTACGCCGATAATAGTCAGCGACTACCCATTGCTGTTGGACAGCCCGGCTTGTCTGCTTTCTCGCGTGTTGATGTAACTCAGAGCCGGCCTGTTACCGTTGATCCGATTGTACAATATGCTGTTTGTACGTCTGCATCGTCGGCTGCTGCTGATTATTTACGGCCCAATGTAACGGCACCTTCAGCACCATTGCCATCTCCATCTATACATTGGAAGAAAAGGCTTTCATACGATTATGTTCCGCCAGATACAGTGGCAGGTGCACCGATACAGGCAGCCCCCGCCACTCAGTCTGTTTATATAAGACCACAGACTTCTGTCACTTATACTGATACACACACACACACACACACACAACCAACCAGTGTGTACTTGTCAGACTTGTCAATTGGTGCAGGTCATATAATGACTAGTGTTGGGCCACCACAGCCCCAGCCGTCACCCAGTTCGTACGTGCCACACAGTCATGTGATGCCTTCACAGGTACCAACCGTGCCTTCTGTACGACCGCCGCCGTCTCACTTACCATTTGTGGTTCCTATTAGTTATCCATCACAGACTTACACGACTTACTTACATGTGTCACAGACACATACAGTACTTGCAGACGTCCATGCGCCTTTCACACACGAGTCAGCTTACGCCGCCACAGGTGCATCCATTGTGTGTCCGCAGCCACAGACCATTACTGTTACTACATAGTCATAGTCTGCCATGCATGCACAACTTGCACCAAACTCAGCAGTTAACTTTAATGCTTTGCCGACTGGAATGACAGCTACTGCTGATACTGTGGTACCGCCGCCTACGGCTATGCCTCCGCCAATGCCGCCTACTACTATACATAGTACACCTGCAGCTGCTGTACCTCAGATTTTCTCACAGCCTGTACCGACATTTATTGTCAAACAGCCTCAAATGCCCAAACCATATTCCGGTGTCACTAGCTATCAGTCGTTTAAGGAACATTTTGAACGCATTTGCAGAGTAAATGCCTGGACTACTACAGCAGATAAGGTCCAAAATCTCACTTTGGCCCTGGAAGGACCGGCCGCTGAGATACTTAAAGATGTTAATGAAGCAAACGGCTTACGACGAAATTTGGTCACTGCTGGCCCGTCGATTCGGACAAACAGATGCGCCGCGAGACGCAATGCGCCGTTTCGATAACCGCCGACAAACTGATGGCGAGTCAATTCCAGAGTATGAACAGGCACTTCGTGTACTTCATCGCGAAGCATGGCCTAATGCTACCTCAAGCCAGAGAGACTCTGACTTGAAACGTAGATTTGAAGATAGCGTACTTAACCCCGAAATGTCGCAATTTTTACGCCTTCACGCTCGTGATGATTTTTCAACCACTGTATTAAAAGCACGACAGTTTGTCGAGGCTAGTGAGATAATTAAACCGAAAAAGTCTGTTCGCATTGTAACACCGTCGCCATCACACGATGCACACGTGCATTGTACACAGGACCCTGGGACAGACCAGACCCTGGTTAAGGCGATTACTGCGGCTATGACTAATTTGTTTAAACAGTACATGCCGATGTCTGCCCCTGCTTCTGACTCTGGGACCCGTGACTCTCGTTCACCTGGTCCACGTGATGGTAGTCGGGATCGTACGCCTATACAACTTCAGTCATCCAATGGACGTCAATCATCCAATGGACGTCAACAATCTCAGTCACCGGCTCGCTTCGACCGTCGGTCTAGTCAATCACCTATGCCAGTCGCCTGCTTCGAACTATCGTCATTCCACAACAACAGTCGTTGGTCCTTCAGACGTCCAGATTTTTTCCGCAACCGGCCGGATCGCCGTTCTGACTATCCACGACAGGACTACACACGCACTGCTGGCCAGCGTCCTCGTGCACCTACTCCTGTCGACCGTCGATCCGATTCCAGCTCTTCGTCCGGTCGCCGCGGTCCTGGATGCTTTGTTTGTGGAGCATTTGATTGCCATTCTCGCAATCATCGTCCACAATCTCGTGACCGTCGGCCGGACCAGCATACTCCTACTTCTTCTGTTGAGATTAATCCGTTTCGTCAAGGTTCACCGAGACCTCCTACTCCTCCACCGCGTCGCGATCATTAAAACGACGTGTGGGTTCCGAGAACGGGCGCTCAGGAACCCAACAACTACACTCGCCCATCTTCCCGTTAGGTCAGGTGCCCCCGGGTACCCCGCCCCGGGCTGTACTAAAAGTCCAGCCCCTTGAGGAAGATGGCGTCGATGTTGATAGTAATTATATCTCTCATTATTATTCCGTGCTGCATTTAGCATCACATTGCCGATCACCGAAAACTAAAATTGTGGTGGAAGGTGCCCCACATACTTTCATATTAGATACGGGAGCAGAAGTTTCTATAGTGCCCCATGACTTTCTTGCCACTACAAACGCAGTTAATAAAACTGTTCATTCACATACCGTGAAAGCTTTTGGTCGGGACGATGTACTCATTGAAGGCCCCTATTACTTAAACACTGAAATATGTGGCGTACGTTTTGTACACCCTTACTATGTTTCCTCAAAAGATCCACTTTACGTGGCAGGATATGATCTTATTACTAAAGCCAAGTTAGTAATCGATGCTAACAACCGATATGTTTGGTCATACTATACCTCTACCCCACAAGGGATGCCTACTTGTTCTTTTTCTTCTGCAATTGATGCAAGCGTACACTGCTTCACCACTACTGTAATTGACAGTATACTGCAAGACTTGACTCCAGCTGATCGTTGGCTTCAGCTATGTCTGCACGAACATGTGTTCGGTATTTCTAATGCAACAGCGTACTATGTTCCGTCTGTACTTTTACCGGGTCCGAGTACCCCGTTTGTTAGTTCCGGCCCGTGCGCCGATGTGAGCCCGTGTGCTGCACTTGTTGATAGGCCCTCGAGAGCGCCTCATTCATTTTTGACGGATCCACGCCTAGCAGATGATGCTGACCTATGTTTACTAGACACCGCTAACCCTCGTCCAGTTGATGCTTCAGTCATCAAGGGTTTCTCGAGTCACACCATGCAGATTGACGAGCTTCAGGACACTCTGCCTGAACACGTCCGCGAATTATTTAAGCTTACTGTTGAAGAAGCACCTTCTACTTGTTGTACACATGACTTGCTACATGGTCTTCGTGATTTCTTAGATGTACACCAGCACACGTTTGCTACTTCTTCTACCGATCTTGGTTATTGTAGTATTCGGGCAATTCGCCACCCATCAAGCAGTCACCTCGCAGGCCGCCGTTAGCAGCCCGCGACGCCGAGGACCAAATCCTCGATGAGATGCTCGAGTCTGGAGTTATAGAACCCTCCGACTCTCCATGGGCTTCTCCAGTTTGCTTAGTTCGTAAGAAAGATGGCACTTTCCGTTTTTGTGTAGATTACCGTCGGGTAAATGCCGTCTCTAGGAGAGATGCCTTTCCTATTTCAGACATCCATGATGCCTTAGATCATCTGAGAGGAGCAAAATATTTTGCCACAGTCGATTTATTATCAGGATACTGGCAGCTTGGGATGACAGATAGAGCAAAGGTGCGCTCTGCCTTTTGTACAAGGCGTGGTTTGTTCCAGTTTACCCGCATGCCCTTTGGACTTTCAGGGGCGCCTGCAAGCTTCTGTCGCCTTATGTCCATCGTCTTGCGAGACATGTTATGGCAAATATGTCTCTGTTGTCTTGATGATATTATCATATTTGCGAAAACACCACAAGAGCTACTTGACAGGCTACATCAAGTTTTTACACGACTTGCTGAAGTTGGACTGAACGTCAAGCCTTCAAAGACTGTTCTGTTTAAAACAGAAATTGAATTTCTTGGGCACTTGGTTATAGCCCAAGGCGTTAACCCGATGCCAGACAAGCTACAGGCCATCAGAGACTGGCCTATACCGCATTGCTTGCGAGATGTTAGAGCCTTCTTTGGCCTTGCGTCCTACTATAGACGCTTTGTTCGCAACTTCGCAACCATTGCTGAACCGCTAACACGGTTAACAAAGAAGAACAACACTCCATTCAAATGGATGGATGACGCTGACCGCGCCTTCCGCCAATTGAAGGATGCCCTCTTAGATGCAACAACATTAGCTTTCCCCATCCCTGGGACCCCATGTATTTTGGATACCGACGCCTCAGATGTTGCTGTTGGCGCCGTCCTGTCCCAGATCATTGATGCTGTAGAAAGACCCATTGCATTCTATTCAAGGGTCATGAACAGTGCCCAACGAAATTCTTGCCCAACTCGTCGTGAGTTGTTAGCAGTCGTTCCTGCACTGCAACACTTCCGTCATTACTTATTAGGAAGTCACATTATCCTTAGAACTGATCATAATAGCCTTAAGTGGCTCAAAACATTTCGAAGACCTGAAGGTATCCTTGCATGATGGATCGAGACTCTTGCCGAATTCGACTATGTCATCGAACACCGTCCAGGTCGGGTCCACTGCAACGCGGATGGAGTATCCCGTCCCGTTTGTAAACAATGTATAGGCAAAACTTTTACAACGCCTTGGATTGATGAATTTGAAAGGGCAGATGAAATCATAGCTCCCCTTGGGGTGCGAGCCCTTCAATTCTCCTCCGAATGTTCAAACGAAGATCTTAGGAATTTACGGGATGATGATCCATCTATAGCTCCTGTACTTAACTTCCTTGAACATGATATAACTCCAAGCCGTAATGACTTGAGAGCATTACCGCTCGAGTCAAGAATCATTTGGTCACATCGACCCACTGTCAAGATTCTTGAGTGTATTCTAGTTAGACATGTCAAGGATAACGTACAACTCGTGGTTCCTCAAACATTGAGACGTCGTCTCTTCGACGCCTCTCATTCTGGATCACTTGCCGCCCATCTAGGTGCGGAACGCATGATCAAACAACTCAAAAGCCAGTATTATTGGCCCGGTCTTAATAAAGACTTGCACACTTGGTGCCAACAATGTCACCAGTGTCAAGCAAGCAAAGGTCCACCTTCACGACCTCACGGTCGTCTTCAAAGAGTAATAACAGGTGAACCTATGGACATAGTGGCCATTGACATCTTATCTGGTTTACCTTTAACAACCGATGGATCAAAATACATTCTAGTCGCTACCGACTATTTCACAAAATGGTCCGAAGCCTATCCATTACCGGATGCCGAAGCACATACTTGCATGACCGCTCTCTATAACAACTTCTTCTCTCGATTTGGACTTCCGAGACAGATCCATTCGGATCAAGGTAAAAATTTTGAAAGTAAATTATTCATAGAGCTATGCCACATTGCAGACATAGATAAATCACACACGACTCCATTCCATCCTCGTTCCGATGGTCAGACCGAACGGATGAACAGGACACTCCTTCAAATGCTTCGAACAACGGAATCCGATAACGCTAATAATTGGCCTTCATTCTTGCCAGCTTTAATGTCCGCGTATCGAATGACAACTCATTCAGTTACGGGCACAACTCCCAATTTGGCAATGCTAGGACGCGACGTACTTATTCCGGCCACATTAATTGCCCAACCACCGGATGAGTCATCTAAGCCTGTGACACCTTACGTCACCAGCTTTCGCTCAACCCTTCGCGAAGTCCATCACCGTATTCGTCAGAATACCGGTGCCGTTGCTAAAACTCATAAAAATTACTTTGACAAATATGTCCGTGGTTCTCCATTCCACGTAGACCAGTTGGTTTGGTTATATTGGCCTAGACCTCCTCTTCGCCAACAAAAACGAAAGCTCCAACGACTTTGGTCGGGACCATGGCGCATAGTTAAGTTCCAGTCGTCCCTCGTCGTTGTGATACAAAATCTAAAAACAACTAAACATCAGACGGTTCACGTCGATCGGCTAGCGCCGTGCCGTTCTCAACAGCGAGAACAACGTGACCCTTCTGATACTGGAGTCTGTAATGCTTCAACAACTCAGAGTTCTTACCCTGAACATCAAAATTCCGTCCCACCCCAAATTCGAAAATCAGGTCGAAATCGTCGACCACCTTCGTACCTAAACAGTTACTCGTCAGAGTAACGGAAGAACTACCGGTTAAAAATAAATAGGTGAAAACATATCAAAATTCTAAACAAAAGATACTGCCGTTAGTTGTATCTATTTTCAGATCCTGATGGATATTGGATATTGGATACTGGATCCACACGTTCGAGTATACATATCTACGGGCAAGGTTAAAAGGGTATATCTTGGTTACGGATATCATGTTCGTCATGGACTATTACAATGTTATTCGATGGAACACTTACAAAGTGTATATTCACTGAAGTTAACAGTTATTACTTCATGGACTGGAAGCTACATACAGTTATTTCCACTATTATCTCGTCTACTGGAGATTACTACAAGATGAAATGGACATTGGTCAATGGACCTTATGTTTCTCTACTTGTTCCAGTCATGCTACAAGCATAAATACTGGTCAATATCTATTGATGCTACACAAGTTAATTCAACAAGACAATTTCTTCATCTGATGTCGCCATCACCTGTGTGTATATACTTTGGGAAACGCTCGAGCTCCAATCAACATCAGTAATTATGCCAGTTCTGTTCGTATGACTATTTTTCTTCTTATTACTGTATAACATGTATGACACATGTGTGTCATGTTATATGCCACTGTATGTTATTGTATATTGTAACATTGTATGTTATTTGAGGGTATTCATGTAGTAATAGTTACAGTGTTCAACTAAGGCCCTAATCAGCTGGCCTGCGCCATAAGTCTATAATACTAGACTTCTTAATTCTGCTATTACATTTGTATATGAGATTAACTCATATACACTTATGTGAGACTTACTCACATATTGCTTATGTGAGACTTGTTCACATATTTCTAACATTGTCTATTTAAGTATGAGATTGTCTCATAGATCACCAATCAGCCGGCCTGCGCCGAGGTCACAATTTGACCCCTAATTCGCTACGTTACTACTATTTTCTTCAGTTACTAGCTAGTACATGTTATTTGCAACGCGACATTGCGTTGCTTTGAAGCAACATATATTGCTTCGCAGCGACTTACTTCGCTGCCTTATTGCATTGTATAACATTGTATTTTCGTATCAAAGTTACTCGTGTCCTCTTCCTCTCCTCATATTAAGGTCATCTCCCTCCTATCCACTCCTCGCTTGGAGGTCATGTTATTTTCATTCACTTCCTTTATTCACTGTGGACACGGAGGTTACCAAAAGAAACACTAAAAATGTTTAGCTGTCAATCAAAACAAGTCTGTATCTAAATATCGGTATACATCACAGTCTACAGTTACCTTACCTTACCCTAACCTTATTTGGTTATTGTCTTCCTTTGGTGTGAAGCTTGATAACGGGGTAGTGCGCAATACCCCGCGTTCGCCGCCAGGGTGGACAGTCTTTAATAGACATCCGTTATTCAATAACTGGTTACGTGTTATTGGGGTGATGACATACCATTCAGGAGCGGTTGTCATGTTGAAACCTCCCCTCTATCACACTTTTAATAGACCTTAAAAACTTATTGTTCACTGTTTACCTTATATATATATATCAACCCCTATTTCACTGTTATTATTATTAAAAATGTAAAGATTTGGGTTGCACTACCAGGCTACATGGCGTGCCCTCTGCTTGGGTCTTCGTATCCGGCATGTTAGCCGAGGCGAGGGTGAGTCCTTCGTTCCTCAAGACCCCCTTAATCTTCAGGGACCGTGTTCCCTCGTTTTCGAGGCTGGTTGCCTCCAGTTTTGAAACCCGCGTCTCCGCTTTTCAAGGCCCACGTGCCTTCGTTCTTATTGAGGTCCGCGTACCTCCGGTTCTTATTGAGGCCTGAGCGCCTCCAGTGTTTTTGAGGCCAGAGTTGCCACCGTTGTGTGTTTAAGGCCCATGTGCCTTCGGTTTTCGAGGCCCTTGTTGCCTCCGCTTAGGGTTTTCCTACTTGCAACCCAAAGAGCTTATGAGCTCCAACTCAAATACTTATGTATACTTATATAATACAACTCCCATTCCTCTAAAACAGTGGAACACTGTTACTGTTACAGTTATTTATTACTGTATAATTGTAGTGTTATTATAACAACAACGCTACACATTGTTACTTAGTATTCACTGCATAATTGTCTTTACTGACAACAACAGCAGATCTTACTTACTCATAATCTAGCATACTCTTGCTACATCCTACCTTGCTGTCTCTATGACCTAACTTCCACTTACACATCATGAACTCTCGAAGATCATTCGGATACTATTTTACGAACAGTTAGTTTCTAACATCGTCATCGCCGCTCATGCACTTGAGTGCATACAGACACACTGATACATATATCTCTACCTATGACAGCACAAGGTCATACTAACGTCCTCTTTCCTATACCGCCTCACTTGAAGCGGGACGCTTCAATCTAAGACCATGGGATAGTGTAAGATAGCCCAAATCACCTAATTATATTATTTTTCCTATTAGGATGACGAATATCATCTTTACACATCGTAACGCTCGCTAGCATAAGCTACGGCTAAGTTGCCGATACCATTTCGATAGCACCAGAACATTCGCTATACCAAATTTAAGTGATTACCTTTTTATACTCACTTTCGAACTTGCGATAGCTTTGGCCAATGTTTAGCTTACGTATAACGGTTAAAACTTTCCATACGCCAACCGTCCACACTCTTCCGGATCACTAGAGTCCGGCGCCGCAAGCGCGCCGATCCTATACGACCGCATACCATTCATACAGCTTCATCCATAGCTGGCCGATACTGCTGCACGGCCACTGCTGTCATTGGTATACTGTCTAATTGTATATATATATATATATATATATATATATATATATATATATATATATATATATATATATACGGCCATTTCATGCCCAGACATGAAAGCACATAGCAACCGTCGTCAAGGCGAATTTTTAGATCCAAAAGTGGGCGTGGTCCGATTTTCGACACCTCGGAAACGGTACTTAAAGTCCACCAATCGCCAAAACAAAAAAGTCTTTTTATCCTGGTGTTGATCCAAGTCTCCTAGCCCAATTTCATCCTCCCCCGAAGATCGGTTAGGGTTGGCATTTTTCAAAGTTGTTTCTTTCTTACACGCGACTTTACAGTCACGTGACTAGCACCATTAGCTAGCGCTTGCTAGCCCGGTTTCAGAGAGGTGCTACATGCCTAGGTGCAAATGAAAACCCAGGCCAGCTCATGCATATTTAGTACCGAGCCCCC
>Ga0209149_1002196_pt1 | contig 10736 bp, 7 predicted proteins | sample WorMetTyACAVOLI2_FD_187423 | JGI IMG/M metagenome (GOLD analysis project Ga0209149, IMG submission 187423) | Marine gutless worms symbiont microbial communities from Max Planck institute for Marine Microbiology, Germany - Olavius algarvensis... ...
GGTCCGGTCCAGTCCCGTTATCGTGAGGCAGTCCAGTAGGTAAAAGAAATCTACGGTGGGAAGGATTTGTTGAAAAGGTAGGTTTTGAGCCTGGAGTGTAAGAGTGTAAGAGTGTAAGAGTGAAGGAGTGATGGATGACGATAAGTGGATGAGGAGGTGAATCGAGACAAGATGGTGAGGCTGAAGGAATGAATCTGGAAGTTGATTCAATAAACAGTCTGCAAAGCAATCCCGGTTACGTTCGAAACGTCCACCGTCAGCGTTCACACACTCCTGCAGTCGAGTACAGTAACACTACCGATTATATACATCTTTATTCGCCAAACGGCAGCAACAACAAATAAAAATGAAAGAAAAACAAACGCAACTGACAGGTGAATAGCAAGTTTAACAATTAAGGAACCTCTAGACAATAGCTGGAGTTAATTACAATACTAATTGTGACTAACAGAAGAACAGTTCATCAATGACACATCTCAAGTCTGACATTGTCACCGTACGTCGAGAAAATTTTATTTCTACTACTTTTGGCGTGACGCTCGAACAACATGCAAATACCATTATCACTGATCATAAACGTTTCTAAGAATCTGACAGTACGAATGTCGATTTGATAAGTTATCGGTAAAGATACGAAGAATTTTCGGCAATCGCTGGTGATCGTGGCTGATCCATTTTTAAACAATTTCATAAGCGAGCAAATAACTGTGAACTCCAATGTCGCGTGTAACCAGTGGACAAGAGATTCAAGACCATATAGAAGTATTGGCAGGCACTTAGTACGTATCAAATTCAGAACAACTGCGCTGTTTTGATAAAGTGAAAAGTGCGTCTGTTGACCTCAGAGTGAGCAGTATTGACGTCAGTAAGTAAACAATATTAGAAACTGCACTTTTCGAGTACCAATTTATAATAATGCTAATATTTCAATGACGGTAAGACAGATTATCTCGAAAATTCGTCGTTTTATCGAAATTAGATGCTTATTTATGCTGTTAAATGATAATTAAATAAAGTTTTTTTATTTTTGAAAAAAATTAGACATATTTAGGGGGCCACTTTTTTCGGGACAGTGTATATAGCAATACGATGATTGGTACGCTGGCCGTTGATGGGTGGGCCGTTACATTTGGTACAGCGATGAGGGGACTGGGCGAGGCCGCATACCGCCCAGGCCCCTTCTCGCTGTACCAAATGTAACAGCCCACCCATCAACGGCCAGTGTACCAACTTCGTGTTATTCGATGTGGAGTTTAAAGGGTTAAGCAAGCCTCACACTGGCAGGAATTTTGTTCCCGCAATGCCGTGCAATATGGCGTGCCAAGTCGTGCCATTTCAGCGGCACTAAGTCTGTCAAGTCGACAGGGTGACGCATGGTTTGCGCCATGTCGTGCCATCTGTCACGCATAAGTTACGAACTGTTCACGAAATGTGTGATACCCAATGTCACGCATGCGCACTTCACAATTTCATCGTGACTAGTCGTGACACCTTGGAAAAAGTTTTGAACATTTTAAAATTTTCGCCACGACATAACATGCACTAACTCACCCGACCCGCATCGCCACGCATCCTCACGCATCGCCACGCACAGTCACAAGTCCCTTCCCTTATTGGCACGAAGTTCCTTCCCTTATTAGCACGCCGAATTGCGTGCCATGGCGTAAACCGTTAGTGGTGTCAGTGTCAGGCTTGCTTTAAATCACTTCCGGGAATCTCAGTGTCGTTGTAGTTTTATAAAAATTCGCCTGCTAAAGCACTAACAATTGAGCCGCGGCGCTGACGTGTTTTGCACGTTAGAATTGTCTACGTTGTCTGTAACAGACACGAGGCGTGCCTGCGTGGCCCTGCCACCCTCGTGACGGCGACACACAACGCTTTACACAGCATGTAATTAGTTTGGCTGCAATAAGAGGAGAGACGTCCATATAGTTAAAATATAGTTACAATAGGACGTCGCATATGGGATTTCAGTTGGTACACGACGATTATTTGCTGATATAGCGAGGTTTACATGACAATGTATAACGTTCTTGCTCGTCTTCACCAAGACTATTATCTATTGTCATCGGCTAGCTATTAACTCAGTTTTCGGGATTCGCGAGTCCTTATCATCAGACTATATACTGTATGAATGTCTGGTGATTAAAACACTGTGGGATGAATAAAGAGATTATATTCTAAGAAGACACACAGAAGAAAAGAAATCAATCGCGTTTTACATACAAATACTCGCCAATAGGCCAGTTCAACACGCTCAGAAAGAAAACGATACTACTCAGCAGCAACATGATACTCTGCCAGCATGTGCTATCCTAGAGCAGATTCTAATCGTCCATTTTCTGACTCGTTATCAGCCTAAAACCTGACTAACTTTAACACATGCCATTAAGGTCACGAGCGCCATCTTAACTCCAGCTGCAGCTACCTCTCGCCTATTCCGCAAGCTCACGTGACCCAGCTAGGAAGATAGCTGTCAGAGGCTCAATACCCTCTCAGCGGTGTGAACAGTCTTTTCGCTATACATGGACCACCGCGGTCGTCTGCAGCGCGATGTAGCGTCTTGCTGAACCGTTCGAGCGACGACGGCGTACAAATGAGTCGCAGTAGCGTGATAGTATGTGATCGACAAGACAGACGGACAGACGGACAGCACCAAACAACAACGAAGCTAATGAAAATGAAGCTGACGTGACGGACCAAGTTCGCCGGTTGTCACGATGATACTCAGTCAGTCATTCACTGTGCACGAACACAACGTCGAGTCTCGTGTATAGTTCGACCACCCACGTCGCTCGCTAGCCGGCTGACCAGATGACCAGCTGACGTAGCCGCTAATGAGCTCATTACACGCAACACATGGACGCACATTCGCTCACATTTTCATATTCGTCGATTTCTCTCGACGTGAAAATCGATCAGTTTCGTCGTAAATATGTTGACAATTTTACTGCACTCTACACGACGTGATTGTTTGGTTGATAGCGATGCGATACGCAACGCTGCAACGCAACGTCGTCAGACGACAGCGTGCTGACAGCACCGTATTGCTAAACTCGCAAATTAATAATAGTTTAAAATATTTCATGTCGATCGATTTAGCTAAAACGAACAATGCTGGAATAATGGATCTTGTAATACATGTATAAGAAAACTTATGCCGAGAACAGCTAGAGCAATCTTTCTTGGAGTACCTAGTGATAAATAGTGAGTGCAGATGTGATGCACAACACAATGTGATGCCGTGACGTCAGTGTGTGCGTCAGCTGCTGCAACTACTGCACTACGTTGTCACTGGCAACGTCGTCGTCGTCGTAGATTTAGCGAGCCCGTTGGTGCGTGGCCGGCGGGCGGCGCGGCCTGCTGGGTCGACACACGCCAGTCGACCATCTGGAATGGCGTTATTGCAGTGATTACGGCGTCTCAGACAGCAACCGACCATCAAAGAGCACGCTGGCGGAAAACACAGCACCGGCCTGCGCACCGGCCGGCCTAGGGGTGAGCGAGACGACCTGCAGGCAGCGGCGACCTGGCAGCCGGTCGACAGTGATTGATTGTCGGAAAGCGTGGTGTCACGTGACGTGACGTCACGGCGTCACGTGACGTGACGTCATGGCGTCATTGACGTCGACGCCACCGAACGTTACGTTGTCTCCGTGTATCATGCCGTCATCCGTCAACCCAACCATTCAACGCCGACATGCTTCTGCCAACTGTCCACTATCTCTCTGTTATCGCAGACGCCGCGCATGTCTGCACGTCTAGCAAGACACAGCAGACAATACCGGCCCCGGAGTTGGCACATTTTGGTCTTCACTCAAAGTGGAGTTGCAGCCAAAACGATTTCGGGCTTTTTTGGGCATTTTCGCGAATTTTGTGTCCTTGCCCTTTGAAGGTCAAAATGTAAATCAAATCAAATCAACTTTATTTCAGGCAAGAAAAGGGGAAATGGGAATTTAGGAACCGTTTAACCCTTTAGAACATTTTAGTCTTACATGAACTACATCGGGACAGACGGACGGACAAACGCTGGACGCGCTCAAAACAATACGTGGCTGGCGATAGTAAGCGGCGGGAGGGGGGAGGGGGGTAGTAACAGAGAGTACTGAAGACGTGTATGTAGTGGTGTGTTGTGACAGGTTCAGATAGTCGGCTACAACTCGGACTTGTACGGCAACATGACGCAAGCGGAACAGTCGAGTAACGGTCTCGTCATGCTGGCGCTGCTAGTCAAGGTGCGCACTTACGTCTCACAGTCACTCGCTTCTTGCTTTCGATTATCAAACGAGTCAACCGTCTAACGGGCAGATTACAACCGCAGAACAACGGACCTTTGTACAGCAATACAGTGATTAACGGAGAAAGTAACAGCAGTGGCATCACTGACTCGTGTTAGTGTTGTGGTCGACCACACAATGCCCACCCCACCACACAACACAGTTATAAAGATCTCGCACTGATATTTTGATCAGTGTCTTTACCCCATCAAAACTTTACCTTCTGTCAAAAGCATCTTGAGCAAGCGTTTTTCTACGTATTTTTTTTACTCACGTCCATTTAATGAGATATTTATCGTGAATGGTAAATCTCATTGCTGTAACAACACTTTTACTGACGTCCAGTTTACATCGCTGCTAGCAAAGAATATTTAAGAAAAATACAAATCATTTTTACGCCGTTAGAATAAGACTTTTATTAGCTATTTTGTGTGGAATTTTCATTCAAATTGGTTTCTTTTTCTAAAGTTATGCGAGAAAACAAAAGTGGTGTTTTTTTCTGAACACAGTGTTCATCAATACGGTGATTGGTACACTGGCCATTAATGGGTTGGCTGTTACATTTGGTACAGCGAGGAGGGCCCTGGGCGGGGCCGCAGCCCGCCCAGGCCCCTCCTCGCTGTACCAAATGTAACAGCCCACCCATCAACGGCCAGTGTACCAACTTCATGTTATTCGATGTGGCACTATAATTACCAGTGCCCATTAAAGGGTTAAACTCCGAGTTTAATTTCGTTCCCTTTGTTACCGGCCGCGATAGCGAAAGCTGGTATTGTTGTCAGCGTGTCTGTGTGTGTCTGTGTGTATGTATGTATGTATGTATGTATGTATGTATGTATGTATGTGTGTGTCTGTGTGTGTCAGCAAACCAAACAGTGGTTCTGAATACACATCTTGTAGTGTGGACCGCCATAAGTGATTGCGAGTATTTAGACAGGGTTTAGGCAGGCTATTTGTTCCGCTGAGTCAGCATAATCTCGTTAGCACGCCGTGACAGGCGTCGCAGCTGGTGTGATTGCATCGCAGATAGTTTCGTCTCGAGTTATTTTGTATAAATGCAGTTTTAGTTTTTTCTGGTAATTTGTCATGATTGATGTGTTGTGGATAATCATCTCAGATGAAGTAAACAAAACTAATGTTGATAAATGGTCAATAAATTGTTATTATTATTATTAAATAGTAATGATAATTTATCACTGATAATGATAATGGTGATAACGATGACGATAACGACTCTGACGTCAGTAGCAGCAGCAGCGCAATACGGCAAGTTGGACAGCGCTGTAGTCACGTGTGAGTAGCTGATATACACAGACAGCAAGCAGTTTGGTTTTAAGAAAGGCATGGGTTGCAATCATGCGATCAATACTGTCAGATGTGTTATAGAACAATTAACTAAAGCTGGGAATACAGTTAACTCATGTGCAATTGATTTAAGCAAAGCATTTGATAAAGTCAATCATCATGCACTACTGATAAAATTGATGAAAAGAAAATTACCTGTAATCTTGTTAGAGCTACTAGAGAATTGGTTGCAGAACTGCTACTCGCGTATTAAGTGGACCCATGTAGGCCTACTCTCGGCCACCTTCCAGATCAGATTTGGAGTTAGGCAGGGGTCTGTATTATCACCCTTTTTGTTTGCCATCTATTTAGATAACATTCCGATCCTTCGATCATTGTTACCTAGATCATTTGTTGTACTACATGCAGATGACATTTTATTAATTGCACCTTCGGTTAGTGAATTACAGGAATTATTTGATGCTTGTGCAATTGAACGTAGCTGGTTGGACATGAACATAAATGAAAAAAGTCTTGCTGTATCCGCATTGGTCCACGATGGGATGTGAGGCGCAGGAGCATTAAAACATCCAACGGTCATATTATTCCATGGGTAACGGAATTTCGATACCTGGGAACATATATAGTGGGAGGTCGAACATTTAATAGTTCTACCACCCATGCCAAACGATCCTTTCACAGAGCGATCAATGCTATTTTTGGAAAAATTGGCAGGCTAGCATCAGAAGACGACCTACAGGAAGTTATGTAATTGGGCTCTTCAAAGAACCCATTATTGGATCCATAAAATCCAGGATGGCTGAGATCCGCCATCTTGAAAATCAACACGACGTCATTTTTTTCTGCTGAGGTTGGTCCGATTTGGATAAAATTTCTGAGACTGGTGCAGAATGACATGTCGACTGCGGTGATGTGGTCGAAATCGAAACCAGGTGCAGAATTCCAATATGGCGGACGTTTGGGCGAATTCAATGGCATGTCATCCCAGAGCCATCTGCCGCATTGCAGGGTGCTGCCACCTGTCGAATTCAGTGTCTTGATTCCAGAGCTACGTGTCACATTGCAGAGTGCTGCCACTTGGTGAAATCGCTGTCACGATTCCAGAGTGCCACATTGCAGGGTGTAAGAATTCCATCCGCCATATTTTATTTATTTTTGTTTCTAATAGACACTATAGCTCTAAATTGCTTACTAACGGGGGCGTCGAATGCAGGTGGGGTAGGCATCAATCGCCATTCTGCGACGATATCTGGCTGTTGACGCTGCTACCGGCTATGTCAATACGTCGCCATCGGACCACCGTCACCGTGCCGCAAGTTGACACTTCGCTAGTAGTAAGCGGCGGTGTTTGTTGATGGCGGGAAAGGACGGCAAAATGTTTATGACAAGAAGTTTCAACGTTATGCCAAAGACAACAGAACAACATTAATAATAATAATAATAATAATAATAACAAATTTGTATAGCGCCTTTAGGTCCGAAGATACAGAGGCGCTTGCAACATTTAATTGTACGCACTGATAAATCTGTGGTCAATGTAACTGACAACAAAAGACTGCGCTCGGCGTTTTGTACTGTTGAAGCTAACTACTGACAGACACGAAGCATCGCGTGGCCTCTTTGCGACAGCTGAGCTACTTGTCTTTACAGTAGTTAAGTAGCAATCGACAGCAGCTGCAACATTACACTAAAGTTATCAGTTTGCACAGTGCAGCCGATCTCGGATGACCGCAGCGATTTTTTCAGCAGCTGCCTGGACTGACATACCCTGAGTCATTAGTTTGACGCAGAACAGGTGCGTCTTTTGTCGTCAAAGTTGTTATGACAACGATGACGTCATTTAGGATGTCTCACTCGAAGCAGCTAGGCGGCCGTGCAGCCGCTTGTCACGGCTAGTAACTACGTCGTAGACTGTTTATAACAACCAGCGGCAACAACCTGCAGTTGTTCCGTTCATTGGTTAGTCCATTAACCGTTTAATGGGCACATCAAAACTGCAGAGCAGTGGACCATTGTACAACAGTACGGTGATTGGTACACCGGCCGTAGATGGGTGGGCTGTTACATTTGGTACAGCGAGGAGGGGGCCTGGGCGGGCCAATGTACCAACTTCATATTATTCGATATGCCACTATAATTACCTGTGCCCGTTAAATTGATTGCCATGTTTGGAACTGTGACGGCTGTAATTATGAATTGCAAATCTCAGTTACGACAGCTTGAGCGTCTGGTCGTATCAGGCGCTGCAGCTGCGCCGTGCACGAGTGATGAGGCGCGTCATCACTATCATCCCAGCTGCTCACAGATGCTGAAAGATAGCGATGTCATCATTCATTAGTCACTAACGGCGCGCCGTACGACGTCATCAATAACGGCCGTGCCACATCGGCGATAACGGCAACGACTCGCTTGCCGTCGGTGTGGACTGGACGGGACTGACCGTCAACGTCACGGTCTTGCCGACTGAGTCAACAGCGGAGTCCGCGACTCAGTTCGAGCGACTGCGCCTGCGCCAAGCGCATCGTCGGATGTGTATTTCAATTCTCATCGCTTGCTGACATACATTTTCACTACCATTAATGCCCGGCCGGGCCGGGCTGGGCAGGGCGTGGGGGGAACTGACCTAATGGTCAGTTGCAGGGTAGCAGTCTGACGGACAATTGACTGGACGCTGTCAGTCGGTAATGGCGGCCTGGAGCAGTCGAGGCCCTCGAGACGGCACACAAGTTATTACAGTGGACGTCTGCTTGCTGATTGCACATGCCTTGCTGCTGCTGCTGCGGCGGCGGTACGTTACATGCCTCATAATGACGTCACCACGTGTGACGTCACGCTGTCTAGATATACGTTTTTCGTTAACTATACTGCTACTCGGAAAAACTTACAACAGCACTAACAACACTATAGTCCTTGTGGTGCGAAAATTGTGGTAATCGATTTTCAAAATTCTTTCACCAGGTGATTCACAGGAATATTCGCTACGTACACACGCAAAGACTTTCATCTCACCTGCAATGTTGCTACACTACCTTGAGAAATTCGAAAATCCAAAAAGTAACTGAATTTTCACGTCGAACGTGACAATTAATATGCTTAATTTGCTGTGAGATCTTATGTAACCTGCCACAAAACTATTGCACTAATGATTACCGCGCGACGCGGACTATGCCGTCGCAAGATGTCTGTCTGTTTGTCCGTCTGTCCGTCTGTCACACGCCGGTATTGAGTCTAAACGGTTATATATATCCTCAAAGTTTTTTTTTATTATCGGGTAGCCCCACCACTGTAGTTTTCCCGTACCAAACGGGATGGCAATATTCCGACGGGGACACCCCCAACAGGGGCGTCAAATGCAAGGGGTATGTAAAAATTCACGATTTTCGACCAATATCATGCTTTGTCTCGCAAATGATGCGAGACAGAGCCATAGTTACTATGGAAGGCGAATAGGAAACCGCACCCAAGCTTTCGAATGGTACCAGTTTGAATGACTTTGAGTGACCTCTAACCCAGATTACAAGGTCATGATATCATTCAACGTCAAATAACTCAAAAAATGTACAAGATAGAGCTATAATTACAGTGGCGGGCCACTTAAAAGTCGTATGTGATCTATCGAACGGCGCCATTATCAATGACCTTGAACAACCCCTAACCCAGTTTTCAAGGTCACGCTATACTTTGACGCTGAATATCTCATAAACGGTTAAAGATACGGCCATAGTTACTATAGATGGTGAATAGGAAACCGCACCCAAGCTTTCGAATGGTATCATTTGAATGACCTTCAGTGACAGTTTCAAGGTCATGATCATTCAACGTCAAATAAGTGGTAAATGGTACAACATACAGCTGTATTAACAATGGCCGACCAATAAATACACTGTAGTCGTATATGATCTATCGAACGGCGCTATTTTCAATGACCTTAAACGACGCATACCCCCAGTTTCAAGGTCACGCCATTCCTTCACGCTGAATATCTCAGAAACATACGACATGCAGACATAGTGTAATTGAAATACTAATAGAGACTTACACACGCCCTACGCAACAGTGTCATTTCGAATGACCTTGAGTTTCCTTGAGTGACTTAACAAAATATTCAATGACGCGAAGCGTCGCGCGGTCTCTCTACGACAGCTGAGCTACTTGTTTTACTTAAATATGTGTACAACACATGAAGAATAGCATAGAAAGAACGAAGACTGTGCGAAGATAATCATGGTGAAGAAAATCACGATGATGCAACAGCGTTAAACTGGAGAACGTTCAGCTGTTGATTCGAGACGTCGTCTGACAAACTTCAAAATGTTAGTCAGTCAGTCAATGTCAGCAGTCTTGAGACAGTCTGTCTAACTACTGTCAAATGTTAAATCAAGTCTTCAAAGTGTCTTTAGGAACATGTCAACACTCTGTTGACGATGCTGTCAAAATCAGCAACATTTTTGATTTTCGACTTTTTACGGGGTGGAAGTATTTGTGTATCTACATAGAGAATTTTCTCACGAATCAGTTGGTGAAAGAATTTTGAAAATCGGTCCACTTTTGCCGAAGTTATTATCAAACATTAAGGGGTATACTTTTTTGGGACATAGTGTAGATATAGTCCAGATTATATTCCGAAAAGTTGCAGCTATTTCGTCGTGGCAAAAGACGCACATTTGACGCAGAGATTCTAGCCGTACTGCTATGTTCTGCGCGTCATGTTTTTGTCTCGCTTAGCAATGATAGACCGCGACACAGACGTAGGCCTAGGTGGCGTGTGTGTTCGTCCGTCACTGGCTGATATTGACTCAAAACTCATGACCGCAGGATCATGCAGTTTTCACTATCGAGTAGCTCAGTGGTACGGTTGCTTAGTGGTAAGGCGTCGGACTTGCGATCTAGTAGTCGCGGGTTCGAGGCCCGGCCGCGACGTTGCTGCGTAACAACCTTAGGCAAGTTGCTCACACCCTATTGCCTCTGTCACCAAGCAGTATAATTTGGTACCAGCGAAAGCTGGGAAGTAAACAGGCATATCGCGTGGTGCACCAACCCGTATACCCGTATCAAGTGGTTTCGCAGTGTTCGCTGATGCCTGGCTGTCGGGTTGGCTTGCGGAGATCAGCGCCGACTTACGGGAAAACGGTAGCGCATTAGAGGTGGTGCTCA
>Ga0209149_1002197_pt1 | contig 10732 bp, 4 predicted proteins | sample WorMetTyACAVOLI2_FD_187423 | JGI IMG/M metagenome (GOLD analysis project Ga0209149, IMG submission 187423) | Marine gutless worms symbiont microbial communities from Max Planck institute for Marine Microbiology, Germany - Olavius algarvensis... ...
TCGTAGGCCGAGCGAAAAAGTACTGCCTTCAGCTTGCTTTGAAACTGTCCAGGTGTCGGTGATACACGCAGAGTCGCAGGTAACTTATTCCAGACACTAGGTCCGGAGACGGCGAAACTGCGAGGTCCGTATGTACACGTTGACGTCCTTGGCACGAGCAGATCGCCATATGTTGCTGAACGCAGGAAATGACGTCCAGCGCTGGTGGAGACTGGTGTACACAGTTCTGACAGGTATGTTGGAGCTGCTGCGTGTAGGCATTTGTGGACGATGGTGCACAGTTTGTACATTACCCGCTGCCGAATAGGCAGCCAATATTAGTCGTCGCGCAGTGTCGCAGTGATGTGGTCGTATTTGCGCTTCCGCATGACGAGACGAGCTGCTGCATTCAGGACGGACTGCAGAGCGTGTAGATTGGCTGCACTGATCTAGTAATTTCGTCGTCGACTATAATACTATAGTAAAAAGGTCGCACCACCTGTTTGCCAGTTTGGTCTATTGGACAGACGAGCACTCTTCGATCTCGCCTACCGATAGCCGGCTGTCGCTCCAGGGAAGCCGTGAATAAGCAGGAGATGCGTGACAGATGGGCAAACAGTGCGTCGTGCGACCGACATGCCATGTTAAGCGTTCGCCGAAAACATAATAAAGCCGACTGAGCCGGAAGCTGATGGCAAGCCGATAGTTCGTAAATACGTGCTGACGACATCGAAACAAATTTGCTTAAAGGCTTGTGTGAGCGTTCTAATCGGTCATTGTCATTTGGCTTTTCATTTAATACATTATGTCATCACTGCCTGAACAGCATTTGAAACAAATTAACTGAGTCGGCGTTTTTAAGCACTGCGTACCGTCAGCTGGTGCGTGTTGCTCCAGACAGGTGACCTACATACAAAGCGTTGCGTGATTGGCTCAGCGCTGCGTGAGCCTCGCCCACGGCAGCAGACCGCGCCCGTTTAATTACTCACTGTTACTCGCTGCTATGGTAAGCTGAAGTGCTGTTAGTCAGTCTGTGAGGTGGCGTGCTCGTGTGAGTAGTGTGATTCGGTACGTTGCTGTTGTCACTCGTGACTACTGACTATAAGCCCAGCACGTAAACAGTTATTGACGAGATGCTGCCGCACGTTGTACCGGAGTCGCCGACCGCCGCATCCGTCTGGTCGCGTAGCGACAGCTTCAGCAGCTGCGGTGAAGTGGACGACTTACCGATGTCGCCGTCGTCGTCGACGTCGAGCTGCGGTGGCTGGTCGACGGACTGCCCGATGTTCGGGTCGCTGCTGGTAAATCCACAGTCGCAGACGCCGTACACGGACGCGACGCAGTGCCGCAAGCCGACCAAGCACGTGAAGCGTCCGATGAACGCGTTTATGGTCTGGTCACAGATCGAGCGGCGCAAGATCGCCGAGGTCCAGCCCGACGTCCACAACGCCGACATCAGTAAGTACCTCGGTCGTCGCTGGCGTCAGCTGACGGACGCCGACCGGCAGCCATTCATCGAGGAAGCGGAACGCCTGCGACTGCTGCACCTACAGGAGTACCCCGACTACAAGTACCAGCCGAGAAAGAAGCCCAAACCTGTTTTGACGTCGCCGACACCAGCCAACGATGTCGGCGAAGACGACGATGGCGAGTGGACTCGGACAAAGAGGTCGAAGAGGGTGGTCCGTACGAGAGGTAAGAGTCGTACGTTGAAGTCCAACAGTTCTCGTCGATCATCTAGACGCAAGACGGCCACCGTGGAGTCGCCGTCGCCCGCCGCGCAACGCTGGACGTCGCGGACGGAATTTGCTGGCGGACGGCAGTCACCTGCGACGCCAGAGAGTGGCGTCTACGTTGACGGCGTCCTCTTCGACGTGGACAGTGAAGACAAAGACGCTGGCTCGTCACTGGCCGACCTAGACGACCTGCCCGAAGACGACCTCATCCCTGCTGACTGGCAGATAATGCTCGACGTCTGCGGTAACATCGACCTAGCGACGATCATCAACATCGGCCACGACGACGACGACGACGTGTGGTCGTCGCAAAGTTTCTCTGCATTGCGCACATCAACCGCCGTCGCAGCGCCGCCGTCGAGACGTACCTCAGCTACCGATTCGCCACCGGCCTACTTCGATCCTCGGCCATCCTCTGCCGGCAACGTCGATACGGACTTTGGTTGCCTTCCGACACCGGACGCGTCGCCGTCGGACGCCGTGTATCCACTGAAGCCCGACTTCGGAGAGTACTGTACACCAGAAGTGTCGGAACTTCTCGGCAGCGACTGGATGGAATCCGCGCTCATTTTGTAACAACTAACCTGTTGTCGACCTCGTATACATTGTTAGCTTTACTGATCATGGCAGAAACCCATGGTCGATAGAGGTGACTTATAGATTTAGATGTTCAGTTAATCTGAGACTGGTCGACTGCGAGGAGGACTGTAGAGGTCAGTTTAATCTTAACTGTAAGCTGCGTGTTACTGTAGTTCCTTTTTCTGTGATACTGAGTTATTTTGTTGAACGCATTGGCTGTAAACTTTTGCAAATAGGTGAAAGAACGGTGTGTATCGACGTTGTTGCGTTCGTCGTTTCTTTATAAGTTAACCACGTAACTGGTCATCGTACATAATCGTAACGTGAAGTAGGTTTTGCTCGGACTCGATAGTTGGTAGTTTTGTCAGCTGGTTCTCGGCGTTACGGCCTTGAACTGTGTTATTCTGAGGCTTGTGAAACACATTGCTATCACGACGGTCATCATGTTAATCTGTACAGTTTGTTTCTTGTATACTAGTCGGCAAGCAGCCAGCGTACGGCGGACGGGGTGCGACGATGGCTGCAATAGCTGGTGTATCGAGGCCGGCAGGTCGAAGTAAGTCCTGTGTAATCGTCCCTGACCCCTCGTTGCTGACGGCCTCACGGCGGAATGGCGAGGCTGCAAGGGCGCCTGTAGATGCGTGTTATCGCCGACACTGCTCTGCAAATACAGATGGGGCGCTGGCCACCCATTTTGAACCGGGCCTCTCGCCGACCGAATACCGAGCGAAATGGCACGGCGCGTGACAGATGTCGCGCACCTGCTAGCACTAAGCACTAAGCACTTTACCTGTTTCCTTCTTTGATACCATCAGAAATTACGACTAACTGTGAGAGATTTTACAGCGTGTCGTTTGTACTGGAAAACAAAATACACCGAAATATCCACAAGTGTGCGTGTAATTGATGCTGTAGACTAGAATGCTGTGATTTACCACAAACGCAACTGGTAGGCCTATTAATAAAGTTTTACGATATTCTGAGTGCATAATCCATAACTAGTGCTGCTCACGTCTGTGTGTACGTTAATTTCACTTGATTTACTGCCGATGTTGATTAGAATCAGGAACCGGATTGATTCAGGCGCGTTACTGTGATCATGATGTAGCCTATACTTGTATGATGTTGTACGTAGTGTTTATTGTCGTTAAAACTTACAGCGTGTTTATAGCGTCGTACGCCGCAAGACTGTAGACTGTAGTGTTAACCCTTTAAGGGGTGTTTATAGCGACACAACTCAACTCAACTGTCACCTATGAATGAACGTAGTGACCCAGTTTACTCAGTTTGTAGGTCGTGACGTCATAAACAAAAACACGACTGACTTGGCTGTACGCTGTTCAACTGGGTCAGTTGAGTTGAGTTGAGTTGTGTCGCTATAAACACCCCAGAGTGCAAGGGTAATTATAGTGCCACATCGAATAATTGAACGTTGGTACACTTGCCGTTGATGGGTGCATGGGATGTTACATTTGGCACAGCGAGGAGGGGACTGGGTGCGGCCGCAGCCCTCCCAGGCCCCTCCTTGCTGTACCAAATGTAACAGCCCACCCATCAACGGCCAGTGTACCGATCACCGTATTGCTGTATAGTGATCCGTCGCTGTGCGGTTTTAATGTGCCCAATAAAGAGTTAACTGACGTGATCTGAACTGTTTACACCTGTACATCTCGGTGCGTCACTTGATTTCGTCATTTCGTCATGGACCTGTGCCTAATGGCCTTGTCTGTGTGTATCGTCGATAACGCTGTACTCGCGTTTTTCAACAGATGAAATTCGTTTATGCTGTCAGCCATTATAAAATCCCGTGATGAATGTTGTCGCTGAATGCCGTGTTGGCCATCAAAAGCCATTAACAATTCTCGTCTTTCGCAGTCTGGCGTCGGCATTGTGTAGCTGCTGCATCGCTAGACTTTCAAACAGATGGAAAATAGCAAATAAATGACGATGATGATTATTATTCATGCATTTGCACTCTTCCGTTTCATTGTATGTTTTTCGATGCCTTTGCTGCGGTCCTGGCGGCTGGTGATGCAGATGAAACGATATCTTGTAGCAGATGCTGTAAGACTGCAGTGGCAATGCTGACCTCATTATTTTTAGCGCACGTAGTGGTTTTTTGACCGAACGCTGTGTCTGTTGTCTGATTCTCAGTATCGCGTGACTTCCGACTGATGTGATATACGCCGTTAGACCGCAGCAACCGCCATAAACAACGCCGGCGAGAAGACTAATTTCTTCTGTAGACGCTCGAACGTTTTTTTCTGTTGCCATAAATTGTCTGTTAAAAATTGCGATCTATTAGAGATGTGCGGGTGCTAAAGGTGGCCCGGAGGCTGGGCTGTCGTGGGCTGCGGTTGGCCGACGATGGCGGTGCTAGTGCTCGGCACAAATACATTTATTACGATCGGTCGTCGTCGTCGTCAGGGTTGTCGTGGCGGTGGTCTGGCCGTGTTCCGAGCCGGTCAACGCGTACGGACCGTCTGTTGGTCGACTGTGTCCATGATTTCAGCGTATGCACTGAGCTGAGGTCACGTAATACGCCGCCGCCGAGACCGCCGCAGTGTTTCCCGTCACCGTTTCGCGGCTTTGCTCTCATTTTACTACCGTCGGGTTATTTGGCGCTTTATTTGCCGGCAGATGGCGCTAGACTCTGACCACTGAGTGTGTAATATCGCCTCTCTGCAAGCTTGATGGCTGTCTATTTTTATTTTGATGATCGTGTTTTCATCTCCGAGCCGTTCAGTGCTGTCTTTGAATTTTAACTCTTTAGACTCCAAAGGTAATTATAGTGCCACATCGAATAATACGAAGTTGGTACTCTGGCCGTTGATGGGTGGGCTGATACATTTGGTACAGCGAGGAGGGGCCACTGGCGGGCTGCGGCCCCGCCCAGTCCCCTCCCCTCCTCGCTGTATCAAATGTAACAGCCCACCCATCAACGGCCAGTGTACCAATCACTGTATTGCTATATGATGGTCCGTTGGCTCTGCGGTTTTAATGTGGCTATTAAAGGGTTAAGTGGCGTCGGAAGTGCATTTGTGATCGACAACAGCACGTGCCTGGCGACTGTCGCGTGTTGTTTTTGTTCAGCAGTTAACTGCAGACGTTTTGTTGTCTCGTGTAAAGATGTATTAGTTACGCATATTATGCATGTTTTTGTTTCGCATTTTACAGGCTCTCTGTCAGTAATTATTGTTGCGTCGTTGACGCTAACACACAAATGCTATGTTTGTTAGTTTCTAACCGTTTTTTTTTGATGATCGTGTTTTCGTCTCCGAGCCGTTCAGTTCATTAACAGTATATTCATTGTGCACACACTGTTTTGTGTGTGGAACGTATTTATGCTTCATGCTGGTCGAAGAACGTACATGACTTGTGTGCTCATTAATTTCGTAATTTCATAAATGTTTTATGAACATTTGATATTATCTCAAAGTCTCGTCTGTGGCGTGTGAGAAACTGCAAGTAGCCTAGGTAGATTGCGTACAGTATGATTTTTAATGTTTGCATTTATAAAACGCGATGTGCAATAGACTAAAATATTGCCATTGATCCATGTGTTGATGCGCTGTAAAAGACACGCTGTCAACAGCTGAACGTGTGCACTGTTCCATTTTCAACTCGAAGCTAGGCCTACAGTTACAATGTACTCAAGCTCTGTAAGCATCTTATCCATGAGTTGCCGTAATATATGGTTTAGCAGCTTACGACGGCCATAGTAAGACATCTTCAGTTAATCAGCCTGTCTGTCATAATCACTCACTTAGAAGGTTATTTGAGACATATGCATCTCATATGAGTCTCACATCGCAACGTTGAACGGAATGTTAGCCTTACGACTCAGATTTAAAAAAACACTATTATCCTCCTGCTACCGTTTACGGTGAATAAAGCTTCTCATAAAGTATCTATGATCAATACTAGCCTATGTATGGTATAAAGGCACTCGCCATAGCACTGTTCACGGGAGTCCTGCCAAGCCATGTAGTGACCAACAGCGCTTTACAATCTCGAGTGGCAGCTGACTGACACGAGCTGATGATGGTGCGTGCACCGCAGTGTGCGGCCGATCATTGACCGCGTTAATGGACAACTGGACCCGCGGTGCAGCTAGCAGACATACCGGTCACCCAGTCAGCTGCATAGGCTTTCACCCACACTGTGTAAACTAGTTCGCATTTCACGTCCCGCTGAGGGTAGGAGGCTAAGTGCACCTGAACACGCAGTAGCCCATCAGTCTAGTTAAGGTCGCTTGCAATGACCTAGTGCATGAGCATCGAACGCACCTGCCAGTCACGAGAACTCGGACACAAACACAGACAAGAAACAATCGACAACAGTCTCCAGTTGGCACTCACTATGGTCTAATACGACAGAAACAATTGCTCACATATCATGACGTCTGACCGATGTAATCGACTTCGTACATTATATACGCTGTATTTTTAGACACAGACAATGAAATCTTTTACAGTATCTGAAATGACCTTCAAAGGTCACTCAAGGTCATTAGCGACGGCACAGTTCACTAGGTCACATGTCACTTTGCATTAGTGGTCTGTAGCAACCATGTATCTATCCGGTATTTGGTATTCAACGTCCAATACTGGTCTGCCTTGATATCTGGGTTACGGGTTATTCACTGTGAGAATTTATGCACTGTATGTACATCGCTGAAATCTGTAGACCCGGGTCTATCTTTTGCCACTGATAGTGTGGGTCAATTTTCATTCGCTTCTACACAGCGAGCTCTAGGCTAATATGGTGCGTTACGGTCGTTTAAGGTCATTCAAGGTCATCGAAAATAGTACCAATGGAAAGCCTATATGCGACTTCCTATTAGTCTTTCATTATAACTGTATGCCTATCTGTTATCGTTTCCGAGATATAACAATTTATTGGTCGCAAATCTCCGTTTTTTGTCCGTTTTTACCTACCTCAGTCTCGTTTGAAGCCCTCACAAGGAGGTTCTCCTGGACCTATGGTATGAAATTTGGTTTCAAAAAAACTAAGAGTCCTTGGGCCTTGGGCTATTCGCTGGTGTAAACCGCGTGATCCTATGAACATTTGTCGTCACACGGTATCGGCTTGTAACGGACGGACGGACGGACGGACAGACGGCGCCACTTATGCCTTAGTCGCGATCTAGCACAGCTAAGTGCGACAAATACCTAAAGACGTGGGGTTAACCCTTTAATGGGCACCGGTAATTATAGTGCCACATAGAATAAATAGTATGAAGTTGGTACATTGGCCGTTGATGGGTGGGCTGTTACATTTGGTACAGCGAGGAGGGGCCTGGGCGGGGCCGCAGCCCGCCCAGGCCCCTCCTCGCAAATGTAACAGCCCATGCCCGTCAACGGTCAATGTACCAATCACCGTATTGCTGTATAATCTTCGATGCTCTGCGGTTTTAATGTGCCCATTAAAGGACTTGACTTACTTACTGATTTTTTCTCTTAACCCATTAAAGGGTTAAAAGAAAAAATCAGTAGATACAGTGTCTAAGATATATCTTCAGCGAAAATTTATATATATTCGTGGCGCATTTCTATACAATATCGAATTCGTTTCTGCAAGCCAGTTCGACATTCTGGGAACTCACTTGACTCAGAAAAACACGTGTAAATCGATTAATATTTAGTTCGTTTGACACCACAGCTATATAGTTCTGCCTAAACACGCCCATGTATGCTGGCTCCAGTAGGCCTATAGAGTTACAGTGGGTGCAGTTTAGCGGCTGCGCGGCAGGAGTGACGGCAACGAGGGCAGGTCACATCATGAGGTTAGACGGTACTCACTGCTCATTAAACGCTGCAGTTGAGTTGGGTTTATGATTGTCGGCGAGCGGCCGTCGTGAAGTGGACGACGACGCCAGCAGTCTAATCTATCAAAGTACGGTGGCGATCTCGGAGACGGCGGCATCAGCAGGGTTGCGCCGAATACTGGCGCTGCTAGAAAAAAACTCGAACGTTAATTTTGAGCTGCAGTAGGTACATGTTCTTGTCCCGAGCAGAGGCCATTAACCCTTTAGAGTGCAAAAATAATTATAGTGCCACATCGAATAATATTAAGTTGGTACACCGGCCGTTGGTGAGTGGGCTGTATTTTGGTACAGCGAGGAGGGGACGGAGCGGCCAACCCAGGCCCCTCCTCGCTGTACAAAATGTAGCAGCCTACCCATCAACGGCCGGTGTACAACGATTGTGACTAATAAGCAACAGACCTTGACTGTCGTCTCTGTGTGAATAATTTTCTGCGAGAGTGGCGGTGCTGCACTTCCGGGGATTCTTTGATTCCCCAAATCTGACACTTCGGGAGACTGTAGGCGTTATGACGCCGCGTTGTATCACATAATCCAACTGAAGACAGTAGATCGGTGTTTGTCAGTCTGAGGACATTACAGACCGTAGACCTGTTATTTTTAATATCTTTGGGTCAGACAGTAGATCTAACACTACTCAGACCGCTGCTCGTTGTGATGGCGCTGGGTGATGACAGGCTCTGTCCATCAGCGCCTGATCTACATGATGCTGGCCGCCGGGCAGGAAGCGTGACCGACTCTGCAGGTAATCTACAGCATCAGCAGCCACTCGAGGACGGTCTGAGTGCCGACAGACCTGATCAGGATAAGTCTGGATGCCCGCGCGCGCAGGACAAGTCAATAAACAATGTCTGAGACGGTCAGTGCGGACAGTATCACCAGTCTATATAGCATCATTTTGCGGTCGATGTATGCTGCTGCTGCTGCTGCTGCTGCTGCAGGTCTGCAGGTGGTGGCAGCGCCGCAGCGATCAAGTCGAACCGAGTGAACTGAACCCTGCAGCGCACCTGATCGCATTGACCTGCATAACGACAGACTGTCAGATTCGCTCGGACCACACTACAGCTAGAAGTTTTTAGATAAAGCCGTGTCCCGTATATACGGTCGTCTGCTGGTGACTGCACTCTCCATGCCGATCACTGTGCCAATTCGGTTAATTCATAAAGCAAATAATAGACAGAAAAAGAGACCAGAACTGATCTGGAGTTTTGATTACGCCGTTCACTAGGACAAAGCATCGTAAATTGCACAAAAATTTCTCGTATTTCATTCGAATTACTTTTGCGTAGAATACCGACAAAGACAGGACACATGGCGATACCATTTCGTAATAATATAGAATTTTAATACAGCTGCTTTATTTTGTTATCCTGTTGCGGTATAAAAAGTGTACAGCAATATGTAATTTAATTAGATCTGCAGTTTGTTATGCGAACGCCAGCGTAAATGCTATGTAGGTTGATTCGTCATTATTATGCCCCCGCCCGTAGGAAGGGGGCAATAAGCGTTGCTTTTATCCGTCCGTCCGTCTGTCTGTCCATCCGTCGCGTACACAGCGAATAATTCGAGAACCTAAAGGCATAGCGTGCCAAAATTTGTAAGGAAGGTTCCCCACCTTAGATGCGACTCGCATACCAGTTTCAAGGTCAAACGGTCAAAGGTCAGAGTTAGAGGGCGGGGGCATACTATGTCGGCCAAACACGGCAGCCACACTGCTTGTTTGCGCTCATTTCTTGCATCTCACGAAGTTGATTTGCAGTCGGCGACATGTGACAGTTGATTTGTGCTGCCATAGCACTGCTACAAGACAAGGCCACAGAAGATCAACAACCGAACAGATTAAGATAACACTATTTTTATCGTTGCACTACGCACTCGTTGTTGACTATCGGAGTTGTGGTAAAAAGCAGGTCTACTTGCACGCGTGACAGCGTTTTTGACTTTTGAAGTGATCTGTACAATATTATGGTTTTCTCGACGTTGAATCAGTAGCTAACGACATAGACTGTCTCATAAAACATGTTGCGTTGCGACAACAGCGATTAATACAGAATTTTTAATCAAGCCCTCGGGGCTCAACAGCGAACCAGCCGTGCACCTGGTTTAAGATACAGCTGCCCAGCAAGTAATACAGTCAGTGCAAATTTATATTCTTTTACTGCTTTTGTTGCGTGAGAATGTGTGTTTGATCTTTGTCTTGTTTGGCTGCATGCACTTTGTGAGGAATAAACTATAGATAAACGTGCAATCCGACGTGTCACTGTCATGAGCTTTTAATTGCCCTACTGCTCCTTACCTGCAACGTGACATTGACAGTTTGGAACGTATACAACGTAAAGCTGCAAGATTTACCACAAGGGACTTCCGTCAGCGATTGTTACTGCCATGATGCGCAATCTACAGTGGGAGACCCTACCGAAAGGAGAACCAAAGCAAGAGTGATCCTGATGTATCTCATTCTGAATGACGAAGTGGCAATACCCGTTAGTCCCTCGATTCTACAACCTGGTCGACGAGGACGATTCATTCAGCCGGCTCATCATTATCAACAGTATAAACACAGCTTCTACCCACGAACAATCCGCGACTGGAATCTGTTACCTTCAAAACT
>Ga0209149_1002198_pt1 | contig 10725 bp, 8 predicted proteins | sample WorMetTyACAVOLI2_FD_187423 | JGI IMG/M metagenome (GOLD analysis project Ga0209149, IMG submission 187423) | Marine gutless worms symbiont microbial communities from Max Planck institute for Marine Microbiology, Germany - Olavius algarvensis... ...
CCCCCCCCCCCCGAGGCAATCGTAACTTCAGCATCCACTTACTGAATTGCAGATAAAATCATTTTTATTTTATACTTAATAAATGATAATAAATGATGATGATAATAACAATAATGTCCACTGTCCACTTTAAAAAATAATGCTAATAAAATATAATTGGTTATCGCCAGGTCACTTTCAGATAAATCTTTTACCTGGACCAGCATTCTACACTGTGTTCTGAAAAAGGGACAGTCGTTGCTTTTCTTGCATATTTTGGTTAAGTTTTGCATGATATGCACGGAATTTATAGTGAATGTCCCTCAGTAATTATCTTTCTGCAGATAAACGGAGTCTTTGTCACTATAAGTTAAATGTTGTTCAGGTCGGAAGCGTCGACGAACTGAAACAGCGCATCTAAGAGGATCAACTGCATCAACGACTCATAGACAGCGTACAGTGGCGTTCGTATCTTCAAGCCTGTACGTGCTGCTGCTGAAGGAAGACACTTTGAACATCCGATCTGCTGACAGATGGACCCAAACCGCACACAGAACTTCGCTACTGTAAATGTCTGACGCGTTAAACTAAAAAAAATATCGTAAGTAAGTAAGTAAGTAAGTTAGTTAGTTAGAACACTTATAAGGCGCTAATTCTAACGAGCTAAACAGTCACGAAAGCGCCAAGTCACATCCCGTATAGGCCGAGCGAAATAGTGTTGTCTTTAGTCTGCTCCGGAACTGTCCAAGTGTGGTGGATGATGAACGCAAAGTCGGTGGCAGATCGTTCCAGACACGTGGTCCGGATACTGCAAAACTGCGTGATCCATACGTTATCGTTCTCGTTCTGGGCACTATCAGATCTCGTTTGCTGCGTTGTATTTGTTTTGTTGTTTTCCTTGAACAGACGACTTCAATGCAAGTTCCAAAGAGTATCATTTTATTGGTGTTACTGATTGTTGTTTAGTAGTTCGGCTGACCGATATCATTCTGTTACGTCAACCACAGGCAAGAGATAGGCTTACAGCCAAAAACAAATGTATCCACTTTTCCTGAAAACTGTTTATTTCCACACAATAACGTCATCGCAACTCATGTTAACAGCTTTTTCGCCTGCGATAGTAACATGCCGTAAAGTTGTCGACTATTATACGTAGCCTCGCGCCGGAAACTACCGTCGTTGGCCGATGGTCTGCATGGCAGCGACAAACGCGCCTCGTTTTGAAAATTGAAGCGTGATATTTTCACACGTCCAAGTTAAGCAAGTGCTGCAGGCACGGCAAACCTCGCCGCACCTCATTGCAGGGTGCTGCCACCTGGCGAATTTAGTAGCATTATCCCAGAGCTGTTTCCCGTATATGCCAAAAGTTTCACGACGACAGATGTAATCGTTTCCACGCAATGTTGCAGACAAAAAACAAACTCAGATTACAAAGAAAGTTACAAACACATGCGACCAACAACAATATCAAAACAATATGTCGCCTGCTATCGCCAGGGCGGAGGTAATTAACCCTTTAATCGCCACATTAAAACCGCAGAGCAACGGACTATCATATAATAATACAGTGATTGGTACACTGGCCGTTGATGGGTGGGCTGTTACATTTTCGTACAGCGAGGAGGGCCTCCTCGTTGTACCAGATGTAACAGTCCACTCATCAACGGCCAGTGTACCAACTTCGTATTATTCGATGTGGCAATACAAATGTAACAACCCACCCATTAACGCTTTGGAGTCTAGAGGGATAAGTTTCTTATCACAAAGCGGACCGAGATAGGTAAGTAAGTCTTAGTTTTGCATTTTAATTTTTTGTTTGTTCCGTGTGGTAGACTAAGATGCTACCCGTCAGCTTTTTACTGCACGTTAAACACACACTATCGCATCGTCTACTGCGAGCTGGCTGTACTATGTCTTTGCTAGACTCACTCACGTGCAGACGCAGTAGTTGAGCCACACGCAAGAAGCATTCGACATCAGTACCAGTAATAGATTGTCTGGCATCTCTACGAGACTGCTGAACATGCAGCAATCTGTCGTTAATCAAGGTCGCCGTTCGTACGTATGTGTGTGTTGATGGCTCAGATACCAGTTGGCTAGTTGGCTGCTGCTGCTGCTGCTGCCGCGGCTGATGATGATGATGAGCTGTCGGTTGCGTCACCGTGACGTCATTTCTGCGAGCGCCGTCACTCCAGTGCGTGGGAGAGTACGCTGCGCTGTCTACAAATCTAGACGCCGGCATGCAGTCGCGGCATTTTTGTCAAGACCGAGGCAATGACCGAGGCGCACCGGCGGAGATGAGGCAGCGGCGTCCTGAATCCAGCCGGAAGCATGCGTCGAGCCAAGGATTACATCAGTGTTCACGTTGCGATGAAGACGCCGCGCTACCGTGTCTGTCTAACGGGCCGACAGTCTCCGTCTTAATCCTTTAGACTGCAGAGGCAATTATAGTGGCACATCGAACAATATGAAATTGGTACACTAGCCGTTCATGGGTGGACTGTTACATTTGGCATAGCGAGAAGGGGACAGGACGGGGCCGCAGCCCGCCCAGGCCCCTCCTCGCTGTACCAAATGTAACAGCCCACCCATCAACGGCCAGTGTACCAATCACCGTATAGCTGCATAACGGTCCGTTGCTCTGCGGTTTTAATATGCTCATAAATGCACACTCACTGGCAGACATCAAGCTAACTTCCGGGTCGGAAGATCGACAAGCACGTGACAGCAGAATAATAAGAATAATAATAATAATAACAGTGAATTTATATAGCGCGTTTTTGTAAAAGAACCCCAAACACGCTGCGTGTGCTAGCCTAGTAGAAAGAGAAGATAAAGTAAGTAAGTAAGTAAGTAAGTAAGTAGGAAAATTTGTAAGGCGCAACTCTAACAGCCTAAGCAGTCACGAACGCGCCGAAGTTTTTGAGGTGGCGCTTAAAAGATGAAAGAGAAGCAGATGCAACTAACGCTCGTGCGTCTGATAAACTATCACGGCAGTCTGCTGTGTTTTAAGCTACCTCGTCCCGGCCACAGCCGACGAGCCTGAATAGTTTGAGAATTCGTGACTTCTGGTATTAAAATTCGTGGATTTTTACAAATTGTTAAAATTCGTCAAAGTTCGTAAATATTCGTTGAGGAACTGGTCCACGTATGACTTCACCCATAGCAAACAGAGAAATCGACTGACAGATTTGGTTTGTGGGTCAAATTAAACGGGCCCAATGCAGTTTTTTTCGTCGTAGTAAACCACGTTTTAGAGAATATTGAAAATTTCGGGCGGTGAAATAACAGCTCATCTACGCACTTTGAGAAGAATACAAATTAAATACTTTTCGCCAGAGGGCGCTACAAAAGCTAACGCTTTTCTCTGTAGTACCATTTTAGTTGTTTTTTTACTTACTCATAACTTCTACATTTAACGATTTAACGATTTTATTAACAAACAACTTATGTAATACAAAAATGGGGTAGTATGAAGATAAGTAGGCGCAATTCCTGTTCTCCCTTTTTTAGTGTCAGTTATAGCATAAACCGTCATAAAATATTATAGTACTTATTCAGTATTATAGTAGTTATCCAGTATTATACCGCCTCGTGGGTCGGTTAGGGTTCAGCAGTAAGGGTTAGTGCCAGTTATAGCATTGTTATAGCATTGCGCCTACTTATCTTCATGTGCCCCCAAAAATGTCTGTTTTTTGCTAGTATTTAGTTGTTAGCATCTATAATGTACTGTAATCTTTTTATGGCGGGATAGCTACCTGTTTTTACTAAAATAACGCATGTTGTATTTTCTGGACTCTGGAGTACAACACGTCTTTGTTTGCATATGGCCTTCTGGTTCCAGTCATAAGTGATAATAGACGTGGCGCCATCTAGCGCATTACGCTTTTATTAAGATAAAATTGGTATGGTATCGTTGCATTTGTTCCTTTATGTAGTTTTTACCTGCCAAAAATCAGTTAATTTTAAGAATGCGTTCGCTCGTTACAAGCAAAAATGTAAGCTGGCCCCGTTTAATTTGGCCCACCCTGTACATTCAAATATGCTCTGCGGTCGACTACACAGAAACCACAGTGAAGTGTACAAATATGGGTTTTGTGGCTGACTCCGAGTCGGACGACGACAACGAAGATATGATGATGATGATGATGATGATGACGACGACGTAGGCTTAGCGTCGTTAGCGAATAACTTGAGTTCACGCGAAATTTAGAGTTCACATTACTGATAAATTGGTGGCCGAATTGGGAAATCGTTGCAAGTTGCAAGTTGCACACACAAAAAGCGACGTGTTAAAAACTTTAAATAAGTTATAAAAGCATAAAATTACAATAAAATTCGTTGGCTGTTTTAAAATTCGTGAGGTCTAATATTCGTGTAATATCCAGTAGGCCTATATGGTGTGGTTAACCGGGGTCGTTTATAAAGGTCGCGTTTTTCATGCCTAATCATACGTCCAGCCGAAGTGTCAGTCCGGTTGGCCAAAGCTAGTTGTGGTTGACCTAGTTGCATAATTAGCACCGCACCCGGCTGCATGTGCATATTTGATATCGCTCTATAGAGTGGTCCAAAAAAGTGAGCCCCTACTGAATATTATCAATTAATCATATTAAAACGTGCTAACGAAGCTAGTTTTCTTTCGTTAAAATTGAGTGCCAAACAAGCACTATAATAGTATACCGTAAGTTGTTATTAAGTATTCTATTAATTAAATATTTCAAGCATGACGTAATGCGTGCCGTCAACTTCAAGCGCGCACGGCTTGAGTTGACGACACGAACAGAGAGATGGAATAATATTATTCCATCTCTCTGGGCACGCATTACGTCATGCATAAAATATTTAATTAGTGGAATATTTAATAACAACTTACGGTATAATATTTATAGTGCTTGTTTGGCACTCAAATTTAACGAAAGAAAACTAGCTTCGTTGGCACGTTTTAATATGATTTATTTATAATTCAGTAGGGGCTTACTTTTTGGGCCACCGTGTACAGAACTACACGTGTATAGTCTACCTTGTAAGTTGAGATTGGCACTAGCGGCCATCTTTCCGCTTGGATTGGACACCTCCACCTTGTACGACCCGGAGTCGGCTGCGCTGGCCTGGTCTACGGACATCATCAGCGTGTAGGTGTTATCCTTTCCGTCCACCGGGTCGATACTGAATTTGAGCCGGTCGGTCGCCTCGAGCGGCGTGTCGCCGCGGAACCACTGCGTCGTCGGCTGCGGCGCCGCCTCGATCTCGCAGCTGAAAATGACGGCCTTGCCATCCTGCCGCAGAGACGGCTTCTTGGTGAACTTGGGCGCGATGCTCATCGTGCCGCGTGCGCCGCTCGGTCGCGGTCCTTGCTCTCAATCACTGTCGACTGTGTAATCTGATACTGATGCTGATAACGATGCTGATGATGATCAGAACCGCATCACCGCCGCCCAGTCTCCGCAACTAGTTACATGCACACAAACAACAATATAGGTCTGAACAACAGCCGTCACGACATGCCCCGCCCTGACGCAGTGAACCGTCCACAGCAGAGCTCTAGTCTATGGCTCTGGTCCACAGCGTCTAATAGGCTTTTTTACTTACTTACTACCTCGCACCGTCTACCTCGTGTTTTATGGCGTGTGTTTGTTACCTGCGCCAAGGCTCAGTTTACGCGATCAGGTCGGTTTTTCAGTCATTCGTTCTGTCTCTGTGCAGAATTGCAAAAGAAAACAGCCGATTTCGTTGGAGCTTGGTGTTATGACTGGCCCTACCAATCGGAAGAACGTATTAACTTTGGTAATGATCCGGTCCCGAAATATGGACTAGGGATTCCAGATCACTTTTCCACTTCCCTCACCATTGCGCAATAGGGGTTTTGGGAGATTTATTAGCATTTCTCATAGTCACCGGCCGATTTTCACGACACTTGGCGAAATGACAAGCCGACAATGTAATGAATCCACATTTTTGGGGGAGGGGGGCCATCCGGCAGACAGCCGGATCTGAATCCGAATTAAACCGGAAAACTGGATTCTAATACCGGATCAGTCTTGGTTGAGGTTAGACGCCAGACGGCTTGGCAGAGGTTTGCGCTGTCTGAGCACAGTCTAGTTTGTTTGTGTATTAGCAACATTACGGCAATCGCAACGAAACCTTTCAGAACAGATTATCAATGGTTCTGATGTGATCATGTCATTTGATTTTGGGTTAAGATTCTGATCACTAAGCGGCCAAAAATGCGTCGACGTATTTATGCCTCTATGGTATTCACTGGGTATTACCCTGCATATGGTTCAGATTTTATTGGGGTGAATGAAAATGCCAGAACGGAAAACGCGGCACCGTCTAAAATGAAAGGGTGGCAAACGCGAGACCGAAATGCTATGGAACGCCGAAAATGCATTAACGAACAAAACTGTGAAGCGAATAATAAACACGCGTTGGCATAAGTAAGGAGCACTAATCCAGTCATACTATGACAAGTATGTATGTCATAATGATCCTATGTCCAGACAAAAAGTCTGTGGATAAGAAAATATATACGTCAGCAACTGGTGCGAAGTGTTAGACACGACATCACCAATTGAAAACATTACATCAAATTAAAAACACAATCAAGGTACACATACATCTACGAAATACTAAACTTGCACGGTCCATATAAAATATAAATAACAGTGCACAAACAGAAAGCAACGTCCATTGTCCTGCAAATCAATAACACCTCACCTGTAGTATGTTGCTACACTACCTTGTGAAATTCGAAACCCAACAATGTTGCCAAATTTTCACGTTGAACGTGACAATTAATATGTTTAACTAAAATTTAATGTGAGATCTTATGTAACCTGCCACAAAAATATCGCACCAATGATTTTACTTAAATATGTGTACAACATAGAAAGCACAGCCTAGAAAGAACGAAGACGGTGCAAAGATTACAGTGAAAAAAATCGCCATGATGCAACAACGTTCAACTGAATAACTTAACGTTCAGCTGTTGATTCGAGACGTCGTCGGACAAACTTCAAAATGTTATCCAGTCAGTCAATGTCAGTCTAACTACTGTTAAATGTTAAATTAAGTCCTCAAAGTGTCCTCATGGAACATGTCAACAGTCTGTTGAGGTGCTGTCAAAGTCACTAACGTTTTTTTTTGGATTTTCGACTTTTACAAGGTAGTGTAGCAACATATTGGCCGTGAGCTACAAAATACATAAAACACACAAAAACTAACCCAAACACAAACACACTATCTATCTATCTATCTATCTATCTATCTATCTATCTATCTATCTAAAAAGTCGAGATTAGGGCGACGTAAGTGCCGAAATACAACAAGGGCGCCTAACAATGTAAATTAAAAGCGTGATTGTATAAAAATGTCTTAAGTTGACGTTTAAAAGCAGCAGGAGAAGAAACGCAACGAAGCGGTGGTGGAAGTTTGTTCCATGCACGTGGACCAGCAGCCGCGAAGGACCGGTTTCCGAGCGACGATGTAGTTCGTGGCACTGTGACACTCTCCCTAATTAACTATTTACAGTGCACAGGCAATTATAGTGCCACATCGAATGATACGAAGTTCATACACTGGCCGTTGATGGATGGGCTGTTACATTTGGTACAGCGAGAAGGGGACTGGGTGGAGCCGCAGCCCGCCGAGATCCCTCCTCTCTGTACCAAATATAACAGCCCACCCATCAACGGTCAGTGTACGAATCACCGTATTGCTGTATAATGGTCCGTTGCTCTGTGGTTTTAATGTGCCCATAAAGGGTTAAGGAAAGTACGCCAAAAACACAACCGTTAAAGCAAAAAATAAACCGTTATCTCTAAGAACCGTTCAGGTGTGTATGTGTGTGTGTGTGTGTGTGTGTGTGCATATGATTGTGCACAACTGTGGTACAGAAAAATTTTGATAATCTTCCCTCTTATCCTCCAGACACTCATAATAGTTCGGATGCTGTCTATCGTAGAGGAAGGGTTTAAAAAGTCAAAACATTTGAATCAAGCTCACAGATACAAAATACAGTAAGACGTAATACAGTTGTCTATGCTTTGATTTATATTGTTATTGTGTCTACGGCTGTTTCGTACTGTTGTTTCTGTTTAACCCTTTAATGAGCACATTAAAACCGCAGAGTTTTAACGGACCGTTATACACCAATGCGGTGATTAGTACACTGGCCGTTGATGGGTGGGCTGTTACATTTGGACGGGCTGCGGCCCCGCCAGTCCTTCTCGCTGTATTAAGTGTAACAGCCCACCCATCAACGGCCAGTGTATCACCTTCGTATTATTCGATGTGGCACTATAATTACCTTTGCCGGCTAAAGGGTTAAGTCTACAAAGGCGAAGATAATTAATCGGCACGAATGCTGTGAGGTGTATTTCACACGGGAACCGAGTGACGGTGCCATCTTGGCGAATGGTTCTATACTGCTGCACACAGATCGTATTTACGCATCGACAGCTGACGGACGCTGATGCCGTTTACTGCTGTCTTGACATAGGCCTCTATCAGCTGCAGACCACAACGCGATTGAATCGTCTGTTCGCTACGAGCATGCACTGGCAAAAAATTAGTGAGCTCTATACGTTTACGTTGACGTGTGCGCATGACGACGTCTCATGCTGCAACTAACAGAAACTCAGCTATCGCAGAGATGCTGCGCGATGCTTCGTATCATTGAATATTTCGCTAAGTCACTCAAGGTCACTTAAGGTCATTGAAGATTACCATTCGAAAGCTTGGGTGCGGTTTCCTATTCGCATTCCATAGTAACTATGGCTCTATCTTATATCGTTTCCGAGATAATGCGAAACATTGCTCCAAAATCGCGATTTTTTCGTACCCTTGCATTCGATGCCCCCATTAGGGGTAGATCCTCCTCGCAGTATTGCCGTACCCGTTGGTACGGAAAAACTAGAATGGTGTGGCTACCCGATGGTAAATGTTCGATATGTTTAGCCGTTTCGACAGAATACCGGCGTGTGACAGACGGCCACACAGACAGACAGACATTTTGCGACAGCAGTCCGTTCTTTGCATAGCATCGCGCGGTAAAAACGGCACTGACTGACCGCGCTACTGACTTCTGTAATCGCTGGACATGCGCTGGCATAGTTATATTTGGCGCAGCATCGGATGTTGGCGACCATTTGGTCGTCCTGGTGGCGCGTTGGACAGAAAGTAGTACGTACAATACGACTTACTTACTTACTTACTTACTATAGTATGTACTGTTCGTGTTCGAAAGTACTGTACTGTAAAGTGTAAAGTACTGTCGGCCCTACAGTAACTCAGCATCTTGGCGGCGGCTGCTTGAAGCCACCAGCACTAGCGTACGCCTGTCTAAAAGAAGCTTTGCTATCGCAAGCAAACCAAACAAAAACTAATCGTTATCTTGAGCGAATAAATGATGATGATGATGATGATGATGACGACGATGATGATTAGATAGCCGAACGTTACGCCCCGTCAACATACTGGGCCTCTTAGTCTTTAGTAATAACATAAAGAACAGTATTAGCGATATTAAGCGTCATCCAAGGTCACTTAAAATGGCACCATTCAATAAATTGCATACGAGTTCCTATTCGTCCGCTATTATAACTATGGCCGTATCTTGTACCGTTTTCGAAATAAAGCGAGATATCGGTAGAAAAATGCCAACTTTTCATACCGCCCTTGTATTTAACTTGCACGATCCCCTAGAACGCCTCCGATTTTTTGCGCAAAAGTTTAACACAAACTACCCAAGACCCTTAGCTATTAAGTGGTGCAAAATATTGCCGAAAAGTTCAACCATCTGAGCAGGACGCACGAACGTTATAGCCGGCCGAAAGACAGACGGACAACAGACGGACGGCTCATGCCATAAGCCGAACGTAACGTAGTAGCGTTCGGCTAATAAATTCTGTGTATTACTGTGTAATCTGGTATTTAGAAATCTCCTCAAGAAGACTTTGACTTCTGAGGTAACGGTGATCAGAATCATCTGATCAACTTCATACAAACCTCCCTCTTTTACTTTGTGTCTTTTTATGCCCCTGAACTATGTTTCCACCTTGTCTGTCCCGTTGTCCGTCCTGATGTCTGTCCAGTGCCAACATCGGCTGGCCATATGCCATCACGCTGGCCGTAGGCAAGCACGCTGTCCGTGCAGGCCAGTCCATTTCTGTGCCAACATGGACTCGCCCGCAGGCGGCGAGTCCATTCTCGTGCTAAAATAGAATAGTCCGCTGGGCGGGCAAGTCCATTATACAGTTGCTGCTGTGGTGGGATCAAAATGACTTCAGCTCTGTAGTTGAGTATAGACTACGAGATGGAATAAATAATTAGACAAATTTAGTCGAAATTTAAAATCTGTATGAGCGGTGGGCGTAAATTCATGTTTCCTATCGTTATCTCGTCAAAAGTTTTCGAAATGTGCCTACTAGTTCTCAAAGCACTAGCAGATGCAACGAGAAAATGAAGACGGAATCTCTCTACTCGCTAACTTACGGGTGGTGGTTTGTCCGGGGGTGGAGCTGGTCGGCCACTGGTGTATATACACAGTACCACGGTAGGCTATATAGGCCTAGCGCACAGCGCAGAGCCCTACGACATGAATATACAGCGTGGCCGCACAAAAAAAAACAAAGCCTACTAGTTTTCAGCATAGCGTCATCAAACCGCAACTAAACTCCGTAGTTTCTGGCACTGCGATTTAGGAGACAACTGCGAGTCTGCCTATGATTGTATTCCACTTCGCCT
>Ga0209149_1002199_pt1 | contig 10724 bp, 8 predicted proteins | sample WorMetTyACAVOLI2_FD_187423 | JGI IMG/M metagenome (GOLD analysis project Ga0209149, IMG submission 187423) | Marine gutless worms symbiont microbial communities from Max Planck institute for Marine Microbiology, Germany - Olavius algarvensis... ...
CCCAATTTTTTGTCACATGCAACGCCTATTATGAAGCTGTCTTCTGTGGTCTACCGAACAATAAAATGACTCCAAATGATATTCATGCCAATCAGACCAACAGTTTCGTTCGAATCCAGCAACGGAAGCTGCAAGATGTAAGCAGAATTGTGTTGGAATTTTTCAGCATTAGCCGTTGTTTAGTAGCTTCATAATAGGCGTTGCATGTGACAAAAAATCGGCGGCTCAGAAGCCCGAAACCTAGGAGTTTGAAAAGTGGGGGGGGGGCTCAAGCCTAGCAGCCTTATAGAAGTTTACGCCTATGCACACAAAACGTGACACAATACGTGTAACAACCTAACGGGGTAGGTAATCGACTAAATTTTGATTGCTTTTGTGTAGGTACAGTATTTATTAATATTAGTTACGTATAAATTATTAATAATTTATTATTTTAACTAGTATTAATTTATTATCTTGCATGAGTTTGATGCTGAAAATTGTAAATGCAGATCTCAAGGCCTCGACGTTCAAGGCCATAGGTCCAAAAGGCAAGGCCATTAAATTTGGCCTCGAGGCCATTTCCTGGCCTCCAGGGTTGGCAAGTTTCTGCCAACATCGGTTTAAACCGGTTTAAACTGGTCTGACAGAAACATGTTACTGACAGCTTCTGCCAATGTTATGTTTTTACATGATCATGTACACGGGCAAAACTGGTCTTAGCATATTTCTCTGCTATAATATTTTATGCTGTTATTAGTGGGTCTGTGGTCTGTAGCAGGTAAATAAGATGCCTGACATTGCATAGTTTCGATCAAATTTGACGAAACAATTTGGGGTATCTCAGTGTAATTATACTTAAATGAATACGTTCGAGGTCTGCTCTGAAGACGAAGTCCAATGGACGATTAACTTGTGTCAGTCTAAGACGTGAGCTGGATCCACTGCCAATGGATGTATTGAAGCAGTTTCTACTAGAGTTACTACCCTACATCACAGACACGTGCAATGCGTCGCTCCAACAAGCAGTTTGCCTCTCTCACAGCGACACGCCATTGTGACCCTACGGCTGAAGTAGTCTGGTATGTATGAGGCGGATGTGAAGAGCTACAGACCAATCTCGAACCTGACGTTCATGTCAAAGATGGTGGAAAGACTGGTTTGTCGCCAGCTAGTAGCATTCCTCCAGGAACATTCTCTGCTGCCCAGTCATCAATCGGCATACCAGCAACAACACTCGACAGAGACAGCCGTCCTGAAAATTGTCTCAGACCTGCTTTTTGCCTGTGACTGCGGACAGGTAACACTATTTGCATTACTCGACCTGTCAGCTGCCTTTGACACAGTTGATCATATTCTGCTTGACCATCTACAGTCAGCATTCGGTATTCGTGGATCAGTTATCGACTGGATCCAGTCATTATCGCGAATCGCTCGCAGACTGTCAGCTTCGCCAGTGATGTGTCGACCGAGTCTGTTTTCACCTGCGGCGTGCCTCAAGGCAGCGTTCTGGAACCAATCCTCTTTTATATACGGCTGATGTCACAAACATTGCATTGCGCTGTGGTCTGAACGTTCATTCATATGCCAACGATACCCATTTGTACGTCCACTGTGATGCAGTGAACTGTGCAGCTGAGGCAGCGAGACTAGTGGCCTGTATAGAGGAACTAGACGGCTGGATGGCGTCCAACAGGCTTAAGCTAAATGCAGACAAGACTCAAGTAATGTGGGTCGGGACCCGCCAGCAGCTGAAGAAAATCGTGGACGCTGAGATTATCCTGAAGGGGCACCGTATCGCTCCGTCAGCGAGTGTTGTGTTCCTCAGCGTTCACATTGACCCCGAGCTAACATTTGCACTCCATGTGAAGAGAGTAGTGGCACGATGTTTTCACCATCTCCGTCAACTGTGGACGATTCGGCGTGCACCGTCTGACGACACCGCGAGAATACTAGTCCATGCTCTTATTTCCAACCGTGTGGACTATTGCAATAGCATTCTCCACCGCATCGCTGCGGTGCATCTACGCCCGTTCCAGACTGGTCTGTGCTGAACGTCGCTGCACGGCTGATTGTCAGAAAGCAGAAGTTTGACCGCATTATGCCAACTTTTCGTGACAACGTTCACTGGCTTCCTGTTGACAAGCGAATCGAGTTCAAACTATGTTTGCTCGTGTTCAAATGTAAACATCAGATGGCACCACCATACCTGGCATCAATGTGCGTCCAGCTGTCGGCCTACACACGTAGTCATCAACTACGTTCAGCAGCTCGTAATTGATCATCTGATCCCACGTACCTGGACTGCCAGCTGCGGTCCACAGCTTTGCCATGTCTGGCCACACGCGCTGCAATTATCTGCCGCCGCAACTGAAGTCTGCTTCATTGACACTGCAGCAGTTCTGTGACCGACTCAAAACTGTACTGTTTTCCGATAGCTATGCATGAGCGCTGCCGTCATGACTTTGTTATTGCATCGCACAGACATAAGTTGATACTGTACTGGTTTCTACTGTCTCTCAAACTATGGAAACTAGCATTTAGCACATTTTGTTGTCGTGTGATCGCCTTAGCATTCCGTACTTTGATGCAGTAAAGTAATTTTTACTGAAAGAATCAGTTTGCATAAAACAAATGATTGTTTTAGAGCCTGCTCGTTTCTCTCGCTGTTTGTAGGAGATAAAGAACTCCGGAGCTGTGGGCTACAAGTACATTGAAGTTGATGAAGATGAAGCAGCGAATGTTGTGTATGCCAACCGGACACTTCTACACCTCGGAAATGATCAAATACCGAAGGGCTCAGCGGTAACACCACTAGTTACAGTCATTGTATCACAGTTTTCCGATATTTTAGACTTAATGTACACTGTGTCTCAAAAAAATGCCCCAAGTTTGACTGGCTATGACTTTAATACACAATTACACATCATCAATTTTTTGTAATTTTTGGTGCATGTCATCATCAGACAGTCAACAAGAAGCTCAGCTATCGCTGACAAACCGTGCGATGCTGGTTTGTAAAGTTGTTGAGGTATGGTAGGACTTTTTGTCACAATACGTAGACAAGAACTTCACGTACATATGCTACAGACGGTTAATTAGACATGAATGAATCTATTATGGCAGCAAAAATTGTGTAATTTACAACAGTTAAAAATCGCCGTTTTCACGTACCTCAGCCCACATTTTTGTTTACCCTAGAGACGCCCCTGCGACTATCACACAATATGTTGCATGGATGGAAAGACAATTCAATGCTTGCCAAATCCCTTGCACCATGTACCTATCTATCTTCAATAATTTCCGAGTTATACGATGCTTAAATATTGACTTAAGTCTTGGCGTAAGTCCAAAAATCGCTATTTTTACCACATTTTTGTTTCCCCTGGGACGCCCCTGGGGCAATCACGCTAAATGTTGTATGGATGAAAAGAGAATTCGATGCTTACAAATTGTCTCCCTGCATGTACCCATCTAACTATAACCGTTTCTGAGATACAGCGAGATATTGGTGGAAAATCGCCAATTTTTCATACCCCCTTGCATTCGACGCCCCTGTTGGAGGGGGGGGGGTCCCGTCAAAATAGTGCCACACGTTTGGTGTGGAAAAACTAGAATGGCTTGGCTACCCGATGGTGAATAAATTTCGAAGATATCTTTATTCGTTTTGGCGCAACTCACGGACGGACGGACACCGCATGCTGACGTATACTACGCTTATGCATATGCATCGTGCAGTAAAAATCGGCTACAGGTATATCTTTCTCAACTACCTCGCTATTGTTTACTTTATTTTGATCTGAAGCAGCAGTAATGGAAATGATGCATGACATAACAATTCCGAAGTTTTACTTGGTATATCCTAAATCAAAGTCGACAGATTTCGATAATTTTTGGTACAACTAGAGGTGTGATATCCAGCTATTGAATGCATATGAAATTTTCTGAAAAGCGTTTGTTTTCTGGTCGGGTGGCTTTGAAAAGAACTGGTTGTTTACAGCAGATGTTCAAAATGATGCCCATTCGCTTTCACGCATGCACGCAGTCGTGCTGTCCAGTGATCAACGGCATTGTCGATGATGCTCTGCAAAATGCTTCCCCACGTATCAGTGACTCACTGCTTCAGGTCGCTGATGTCGTTATTTCACTTCAGAGCAAAATAAAGTAAGTAAAACCGAAGTGGTTGAGAAAGTTATATCTGTAGCCAATTTTTGAATGTCTGCTGATGACGTGCAAAAATTATAGATGTGTGTTAAAGCTACAGCCAGTCAAACTTGGGACGTTTTTTTGAGACACTATAGTTATATGATTTGAGAAACAGTGTTGATGTGCTGTCCTTGAGTTTTAAACGTCATACAGTTGACTATGGTATTGGCAATAGCAAGTACCGTATACTCGTGGCGACTGAATGGCCACAAACTGCCCTTCTCCATCAGTATAACAGTTGTTGCGTTGCCCGTTGCTGGTTGATCCCTTCCATCCAATGAACAATTGAGCAAAAATCGCGCTGTATGGCAAAAATTGCGCGCTCTGTCAACAAGGCCCAAATTGCGGGAAAATGAGGGGGACTAACAACATTTAGTCCCTCCCAGAAAATTGCCAGCCAGTGAACTTTAGGAGAGGATTGGCACTTGGTGGAAGGGTGAGTCTTGCTGGTTATTGGGTACGGTACCGGCTCACTTGGGTTGTCGTGGAGAAATGGTTGTAAAATGAGTTAATTGTTGTTGTTGTTGACTGTACCCATAGATCTATGTGAACAAGATTGATTACACTCGAGTCGCGATCTCGATGGAGGAGCCGCTGAAGCGTGGCGGCCGACTTGGCGGCTGCATCCTGCTGATCAACCGAGTGAAGCACCCGAAGAAGATCCCGACCACAGCACCGTGAAACTGCACAACAGCTGCTCTGCTGCAGTGCAGCCTTCGATTCTTTCTCATCTTGACTTTCTTCTGAGTAATGTACCATCTATTGCCGATTTATTGCCGCTCTTTGTGACATCACATTGAAGTGATCGTTGCTGTTAGAAAGTGAAAAATTAAAGTACAATAGCTAACAGTGATAGGATTAAAATAATAATGATGATGATACAGTAACGCTGTATGTTGTTTGTGCTAATTTTAAAATCCGGTTTTCTTTGGTTGTGAGTTGTTTAGTAGACCGTGCGTTTTTTCCGACCGAAAGATGTGTAATATGATGCCAGCTTCGGTATCGCAGTGTAAAAGCAGTTTTTGGTTGTTGTTCATGTAATGTTTTCTGATTAAAATGTTTATAACTTTGTTTTCAGTGTAGTGTGCACAGAATATTGCAAACATTTCTTCGTGATTTACATAAAATGCAAATTTGACAGAGTGCTGTTGTTGCTGTAGTCAACAGTTGTTCTGTTGAGTTGCACGGCCTGTCAGGGTACTGTGTTGACTGTGCTGTAGCTTTTTACTGAGTTATTATAGGCCATACAAGTAATTGAACGATGAAATTTGTGAATGTGAAGTTGAAAGTACGTTAGAGCTACAATACTGTTTAACGTCGTGAATAGATGCAAATACAGGCCAAAATTGGTGGTATTTTGTACAATCTCGGTGAAAGACCGGTTAGTAATTATCCGGATTTGGAACCGGATAAGGCATTTTGGAACCGGGTACGACTACAGATCACTAGACCCTATGTCCATACTGTGAGTTACAGGATATGGGCTCATGCACGAACGTGGGGGATATCAATGAGCGGGAGTGGCTATGAACATATTCACATGCGTTTTGTTTAGCGAAATATGAGTCTGTTGTCGTTTGTTGCAAATTCATGTCAAAAATTAAAATAATGCAGTTTGATAAAGTCTTGAAAACAAATGCAGTTTTTGTCACACATTGCTGTTTTCATCGGCCAAGTTTTAGTGTAATCATGTTGGAAATTATTAAAATAATGTGTTAAAATTATAATAGCATCAAGTCTGTTTCTATAGTTACCGTTGATAGCACAGACTTTACGAGTTTTCTAAAGAGTTAATATATATATATATCATATATGTTTTTGTAGTAGTGTTGCTGTCGATGGAGTTGAGTGAGTGGACAGTGGACATAGCATTTAAGTGTGGATTTCATTCGTTCTAGTGTAGCCGTGATGCATTTATTCTTAGTGCGCTGCTCGCTGCGTCCGTAGAGTGCCCGGTCGGAGATCGTGTTCCCGTGCATTTTAAATGCTTACTGCTGTGGCTGTTTACCGATGTCGATCATTTATTTTTCCTACTTACATATTATTGCATGGCTTTAGGTGTTGTCGTGTAGTGTGCAGATCGGACTGGTTAATCCAGTGGTTGATCCCAGGATGGCGTGTTGATGGAGAGTAAATACCAGCAGATTTGCAAGACCAAACTCAGCGTCCAGCAAGATGAAATGCAGTAGGTGTTTCATCGTACTACACTGTCTCAAAAAAAAAAACCGGACCGCTACGATTATTATGCCATAACTTCACCAATTCACAGCATTTACTAATTATTTTTGGCACAGAGAGACCTCATTCAATTCTCAGTTCATAAGTTAAAAAGTTTTTAAATTGGCTTAGAACCAGCTGCGTGGTGTCCATAGCAACAGTAGCAGCTTGACGATCTGTGTCTAAAAACCGGACCCTACGATATTTTGACGTAACTCAATCAAAAGTTCTTTTTAAGTTAAATAAATTTTTAGACATAACATGTGCTCAATATTCTTAAACCACAAAGTTAAAAATAGTTGTTATTGCAGCAAAGTACCAGCTGAAGAGACTTACTGTAGCAATCCTTTATATGTGCGTCATTCCACAGTTTATGCTGCCTTATGAACAGAAAAGGTAAATCTTTAAACAAATAGTGTTTCTATCAGGATAAAAAACGTTTTACAATATCAAAAGTTACAACACATGTTCGAATGCTGTATTTCGGCATTGACACAGCCCCACAATCGTTTGTTGCCCTGTCGATGATACGTTGTTCGAAGTTAGCCCAGAAATCCACTGTTCAGGTGTGTCAATCTGCTACTGTTATGGAAACCACACAGCTTATTCTAAGCCAATTTAAAAACTTTATCGTAGTCAATGGAGAATTGAATAAGGTCTCTCTGTGCCAAAAATAATTAGTGAATGTTGTGAATTGGTGAAGTTATGTTAATTGTAGCGGACCGGTTTTTTTGAGACAAACTGTAGATATACACTGCAGTAAATGTGGCCACTTCTCAGTGTGATTTCTCTATACGAGTATATTGTCATGTATATTCATATTGTCATGTATATTCATGAGTCTCTGTGTGTAGACATGTGGCTACACTGTGTAATATTTCACAGCATTTTCAGGATTGCACGGAGTTACTCAGTTTGATATCCAGTCTATACGTAGTCCGTATTTTACAGACTGTGCAGCGTGAACATGTGACCGACGTGTACATGGCTTTGAGACAGACTTTTATTTTATGTTGACTGTGTTCGTTGTGCATATCAGAAACTGTGTCTAGTGCAAAAGGCAGTAACTACATATTTGATTTATTTGTTAGTACATCTTTTCCACTTGTGTTGACCGAATGACAGTTATTGCATGTTTTCATTTAATTATTTTACTTTCGTAAATGGGACTAAAAGGTTTCAGTAATAAAACGTTTCATTACTGCCAGTAGAATTGTTTCACCGGTTACAGCATGCTACACAACAGTGAGAGCAGACATACACATTTGACATTTGTTTCCTGTTTCACTTTTATGGCAGCACAGAGTTCCAGTCGCATTGTGCATAGTTAATAGTAAAACTAAAGGCATGATCACAACTGCACAAATGCGTTTGCAGTAGTGCTAGGGATGTGTCATATAGCATCTTCAATGCACTTCTGCCAGTCTATTCATTATACCCGTGCTTTGTGCTGCCGCCTTTACATAACTTTAGGCCTGGCCCTGAACGTGTTAAAAGTTCAATTTTGACTGACGTGTATGCTCAGATATATGAATGTTTCGTTCTGCAAACAAGTCAATGTGCTCCAGGAGCTGTTTCAGTTCCAGCGTCTCTAAACAATATGGCCACGCCCAGTCGTCACACATCCATTATTATATTATACGTGCATTTATAATGCGCACACACTCAGTAGTGATACTGAATCAGAGGCGCCATCAGTCACTAGGTTCCAGCAGTCACTAGGTTGGCAGCATGGTATGGGTGTTGATGGGCTATTTGAAAAAGTGAGTTTACAGATGGTGTTAAGGTGTCAAGTGGGTGACGTCTGATGTTAAGAGGTAGTCCATTCCAGACTGTACAGGAGCCAAGTGCTAAACGATCTTTTACCAAATGCAGTGGAAAATTGCTGCAGTCAAGGAAAAATTAGTCGACCGTAGTGCTAGTGCATGTACTGTGTGCAGATAAGCAGGTTGACCGGTGGTGAGTAATTTATGTGCGAGACAAGCTAACTTAAACGTTATTCTAGAGTTAACAGGTAGCCAGTGTAGTTCAGAGAGAAGAGCAGTGGCCGGTTGTCATGAAAGGTTGGGCAAGACTATGTGACCAGCTAAGGTTTGCACACATTTTAATTTTTTTGAAGTTGGTATAGTCGTGGATAACGGAGTTTGCATAGTCGATACGTGTATAGACAAGGTAAGCAGCTACCGTCTTAGCCATGTCATCTGTGAGTGCCTGCCTGCACCATACCTTCATACACGTTTGAATATTTCTAAGAAATTTATGGCATAATTTTGTTGCCAAACAATATGCTGTATAAGGTTCAAATATCAGTTTTTCACAAACATAATATAGTAAATGCAAAATTTATTACATTTATTGTATGCTTATGGCTGAGCCTTTATGTACTGCTGTGCATCATAAATGCGTACATATTTTAATACTTATAATAATAAATTATTTGCATCATTTTCATTGTCAGACATTCATTATGATGCACAAGCAACATTTTTATGCATGTTTTAAAAATAAATGCAAAAACAGAACATGCAGTAAAGTTAGACTGAATTGAAGTGAGCAAGATCGGATGGATGTGTGGGTTTACCTTAAAAGAAAGAAGAAGACCATAATGCATGCGAAGAACGTATTTTCTTCTGCTACTGTGATAAGTGACGTGTCCCTTTAAAAGAAAGAAGAAGAGTGCAGAATTGAGATAACTGTTGGGACTGTAACAGTCACTTTGGAGATAAGATTGAGATAACTGGACACATGGAATGTAAGAATGTTACTGACTGGATTAAACATTTGCACAACGACGAAAGTGTACAGTAAACCAACGGGACGTCGAAAGAAGACATAGTGGCATGGTGTCGCGGATATGACAAGATTTGATCTGTCCCAGGCACATGCAGTCTCGGAGAAAATGTAGAAGGAAAATGGAGGGGCATCCAGCTAACCTACGTTAGCCTGGAAGATTACCATTCAACCATGCAAACGTATGTCGGTTTAATGATCACCAGTAAGAACCAGGATACACATAAACACAAACGTGTTTGTGCAGCCAACATTGTTCCTTAAGCACACAAGTTCTGTTTGTCGAGAACAAATTCCAAAAAACGCTGTTACCATTATTTTGTGATGCCACGGCCCCTTAGACCACTTGTCAGGAGCAGTGTAATTACACTTTTGTATTACAAAAAATGGCATTGTGTTAAATTACGTTGCATGGGTTGAACATATTCAGCCACTGCTAAACAGCTGTCTAATACTCTGATGCTAAATTACAATATTTATTAAATATTTCTTAATACAAATAATTGACGTCCTATGTCTAAACACTGTCTTGCTATATCATTAAACACACATATGTCAGTGTCCGACAGGTGCAAATATCAGACCAAATTAACTGCCACAGGAATGCATCGTTAAAATCATGGCAATGACGACACAAACTATATAGCAAGACAGTTTGCAATTTTTCAATACATTTATATGAAGATTAGATATACAGATATCGTACGGTTTAACGACCCACTCGACACATTACAGATAACTATATGAAACTATTCACATAAAATTACAGTGCATTAATGCGTTGGTTAAGTGCGAGTGTATTTGCCCCAGATATGCAACATGAAGACAGATGCAATGAACAGTAGAGACATGACCAGCACCGGCACGGGTCCGCTGTCAACATAACACACAAGTGATACCAGTTCACTATGCCAAATCTACACAAATTTTGTCAACAGAGAGAGAAATTTATGATAAGAATTATTCAAGAACACGATACGAATCTATTTTGTAGGTACTGTAAATGCAATAACGTATGCGCCATTAATTGTGTGAATTTTGCAAGTTGTTGCAAATTGCAAACTTTTACGGCCGCAAACATTTTCCTTTGCATTCTGGAGATTGGCACCAACCACCCGCCATACATCGTATAGTCAGTCAGCTGCGGATCATTACACTATATGAAAGATCGTAGCAGAACACGGCATCACGGAGGCATTGACGGACAGAGTGCAAGATAACTGAAGCAGCCGTATCTGCAGATATTGAAGGAAGGTGGTAACAGATGCATCGCTCGTAGCTCTAAACCGGCGATCGATTCTCGGACTTATTTTCGCTACATCGCGAGATTTAACGTAATTAACTGCAATGTTGTTGCAAATAAGACATCAATAAAATTATTATTATTATTATTATTATTACTAGGGATGTTAAACTCGAATGTTTTTCAAAATCGAAACTCGAATCCAAAAAATCGATTAAAACTCGAAACTCGTTTCTTATTGTATCCTAGCAGCATGGTGAAGAGAGTAAGAATAAGTACGTTTGACTTT
>Ga0209149_1002200_pt1 | contig 10724 bp, 3 predicted proteins | sample WorMetTyACAVOLI2_FD_187423 | JGI IMG/M metagenome (GOLD analysis project Ga0209149, IMG submission 187423) | Marine gutless worms symbiont microbial communities from Max Planck institute for Marine Microbiology, Germany - Olavius algarvensis... ...
GTGGAATACGGTAATTCTAAAACAACTACATTGCTGCCATCGGCTAAATGTACGCGACCACTCTTCCAAGGTCGAACTGGCTGCGGCGGGCGTCCATCCGGTTGGCATGATATCGTCACATGCCAGCGTCTAGTTAAAATTTAATGTCAGATCTCACGTAACCTGATACAAAAATATTGCACAAATGATTTTAGTTAAATATGTGTACAACGTACGAAGTATAGCCTAGAAAGAACAAAGACGGTGAGAGGTGAGAAGATAATCATGGTGAAAGTGAAATGATGCAACAACGTTCAACTGAACAACGTTCAACTGCTGATTCGAGACGTCGTCTGACAAACTTCAAAATGTTAGTCAGTCACTCAATGTCAGCAGTCTTGAGACAGTCTGTCTAACTACCGTTAAATGTTGAACCAAGTCCTCAAACTGTCCTCAGGAACACGTCAACAGTTTGTTAAGGATGCTGTCAAAATCACCTACATTTTTGGATTTTTAACTTTCACAAAGTAGTGTAGCAACATATTGCAGGTGTGGTGGAAATCTTTGCGATGCGTGCATAGATAATTTTCCTAGGAATATATTGGTGAAAGAATTTTGAAAATCGGTCCACATTTGCCAACGTTATTGTCAAACATTAAGGGGTATACTTTTTTGATATCGCGTATCACAATTTGGTGGCAATAGCCTCAGGGTCTCGCCAGGGGAGACGAAAATGTATCGTGGGGAAACATTGTGTCGCTCTTGCACTGACAAACTTGTTTACTTGAAATCGTCGCAACAACATTGCAGGGCTCAAGAACTGTTGCCAAAATGTGCCGACTTGCAATTTTGCAATGTATTTAAAACACGTACGCTATCACTACAGCAATAAACATTAACTGGAAAATGGCGCACAACAGTAAAAAATATTCTGATAACGCCATAATAATACACTGTGTTAAGTAAATAGTGCGTTTTCTGTGCTCACCTTTGTGTATTTGATGTCAAACAGCGTGTGTAGGCCGGGTGCCACGTCCAATGCGTTGTCAGCCACGATAATTTTGTCTCCAGGTTCGTGCATTGCAATCTACACAACATAACTATACAGCAAGAACTAATCAGTAGATCAGATAGCCGAACGTTACGCCCTGTCAACGTGCTGGCCTTTTAGACTTTAGTAAGAACATAAAGAACGGTATTAGTTGCGCGGATTCACCGTACAATCTGACTGAAATAATCGAACGCAAGAGTCGGAAAAGTGTCCAAATCGAACTTAAATCGTAAAATAAAACAAGAAACGGCGTGCATATATGTTATAGGAGGACGAATACGAACTACGTTAATGAAATAAAGTAACCGTAGCGAATACGTGAGCGAGCTTTTTTAATAAGATACCCAAGGTATGAACTATCAGATTATTCGGGTTTGTGATAAAATCCAGTGTTTTTGCGCAAGTCGTGCATATCACAGACAGACGAATTTGCCGAAGCATATACCTGAAAGCCAATATTGTCATGCTTTTTATATCGGTAGGTCATGCCGTGCAAGGATTTATTGGTAAACGGTGACGCATGTAAACTCGATATTAGGAAGTAAGCTAAACCAAACTACAACAACCACTCGATCATTCCACCTATGCCATTCGTTTTTCATTTTAACGTTATAAAATAACATTTACAGTTCAATATAATGTTTAATAGAATTTTGAATGACAAATACGTTTTCGCCAATACAGGGATTTTTTGGTACGCGAGTAGCTACTAGCTACACTACCTTCTTTTGATAAATATCTATGAAAAAAATATACAGTGTACGAAATATATATGCAAAACCACGTGCGAATACGTGGTGCAAACTAAAACAAAAAAAACATAATGCCCGGCGAAAGCTTTCAGCGTTAGCGCTCCCTCCGTCTGGAACTCACTGACATACAATTGTCGTAGTGCCGAACGGTTTAGCACTTTTAGTTGTATTTTAAAAACCGAACTATTTGAACACTCAGCCTAGTTCTAGTTGCCACATGCGCCTCTGATTCGTTGCGACATATGGCGCTATAGAAATGTGTTTTGATTGATTGATTGATTGATAATTTTATAAAGCTACTTAAATGAAAGCTTTTGACATTACAAAACTAACTGCAGAACTGAAAAAGTAGCGACAATGCACGGTGCAGAAGTAATATGTGTAAATATGGCTGCCGGAAACGCATACATAGTTACATATGGTAACATAGTAACGCATGAGAATCGTTGGGCATAGGCAATTTACCGTTCATGAAGTACAACCAGAAGTGCTGAAATGACCAGTAAATGTCATTCCAAGGTTATCGCCGATGATGCCAATCGAAAGGCTGTAGGCCCCTATAGGACTATCAGTCAGTTTGTCATTGTAAATATAGCTTTATCTTGTACATATTTTCGAGTTATTTGAGAATAAAGAATATCGTGACCTTGAAATAAGTTGGGGTCACTCAAGATCATTGGAAGTGGCATCATTCGACAAACAGCGTACGAGTTCCTATTCCTCTTCCATTGTAAGTGTGTCTCTGTCTTGTAACGTTTCTGAGATATTACGTCGAATAATGGTGTGCCCTTGAAATCTGGATTACGGGTCATTCAAAGGCATTTAAACTGGCGCCATTCAAAAGACCATATACGACTTTCTATTAGTCTGGCATTGCAACTATAGCTCTATATTGTACTATTTTCGAGTTATTCACCATTAAAAATACCGTGACCTTGAAATCTACGTTATGGGTTACTCAAGGTCATTTGGCAGATTACACACAAGTTCCTATTCGTCTTCCATTGTAATTACAGCGATATTTTGTATCGCTTACGAGATAAAGCGAGATGTTGGTCTAAAAACGCCAAATTTTCATACTTCCTTCCATTTAACTATCCATGAAGTACCTTTTGAATTTATTCCAAAATTTTAACACAACTGTCCGAGTCCCTAAGCTATTAGTTGGTGCAAAAATATTGCCAAAATGGTGCTGTTCGTTTGTAAAAAAAGTAATGTAGACCTATAGAAGCAGTACTGAAGAACGAAGAAATTCAAATTACTGTACAAACCTTAACGCCAGCCTCGTCATCATGGCCAGCCAGGTCTTCATACTGTTCCACGTTTAAAGTTAATGACAATCCGTGATTCGCACCTGCCATCAACAACATCAATGAACACATAGGCGTCGATCCCGTGAGGGTCCGCAGATCCGGACCCTCACAATAATTTGGTTGTGAGGGTCCTCTATGACTTGGACCCTCACAATAATCTGGCTAGCGTAAAGAAAGGCCATTTTTTATGTTTCAAATCATGCATCTTGAATGCCACCAGCCTCGTTCCTTCACCCTGAAAATTCACCAAAATCGTTGGCGGCTGGGGCTTCGCCCCAGACCCCACTGAAGAAGCTTACAGTACAGGGCTCCCCCAGACCTCCTAGCTGGATTAAGTGGGCCTACTTTTAAGCGGAGAGGAGGGAAAGGGAAGAAAGGAGAGGGGTGAGGAGGGGAGGGAGGGACTTTGGACCTTCACAATGTTGGAAACAGATTGACGCCTCTGAATGAACAAGTTGCGCCGTGCACTACAAACCTTGCCATGCATCCCACTGCAGGGTGCTGCCATCTGGCGAATTTAACGACAGGATTCGACAGCAATTGTCCGTCTATGCGAAAAGTTTCACAACAATAGCTTTAATTCTTTCCCCGTAACGTTGCTGACAAAAAAACACGGTTACAGACAACATCGTAATGATGAACAAAGTTATAAAGCTACAAATGCAAGCGATCACCAACAATACCACGACGGCTGTGGCCGGGGTGAGTCAAAAATAGTAACACTGTGTCTAGGACTTTAGGTGTCTTGGCTTACAGATTTATATATCAGCTTCCCGACTGAAAAGCCAAAGGGGCGAGCTGTTCACAAAATGATATTACTGTTTATGCGAAACAGTCCTCTTCTGTTGCGAAATCATCACTTTTTTCTGTGTATATACTGTTGAAGTATTTCGAGACATATTGTACCACTAAGAACTTTGTAGATCAGTCATATTTAAACTATTTGGCACAAAAGTTTCTAAACAATGCATGATTATATCGCTATAGTTAGTTTAAAACAACTTCTTGAAAATTTTTTAATGACGACGTACTGACGTAGAACTACTCCTGATGGACTGGACTTTGAATAACGACCACTATTCTAGCCTATCTGCAACTAAATCTAGAATTTTAACAGTTATTAAAATCTAACAAATCGACTAACCAGAAGAACTACTAATCTGTCGATCAGCTGGATCATTGTTAAATGCATAGCAGAGGCCCATGTCTGTCGATATATTTTTCAGCATCTTCGTCGAGCATCTCTGTCCAGCAAACTTGCATCTGTACATGAAATGCATCACATAATTCTTAATAGCATCAAACCAGTAGCATATTATGCCGACTATTACCCCACGTTACTTTGCAATTTCTTGACACATCCAACATATCCCTAATAGGCCTACTTTGATACCTAGTAAATGTATGAAGGACGCACATTATTTATGCTCAAGAGGTTATCATGGAATTTACATACCGTAGGCGTTTGGTTTAAAAATAGGTTAAATGGAACAAGTAAACAGTTTGAGGTACGGGTAGCCAGGTAAGAGAAATTGGTTTAAAAGACTTAAAGAAGCTTAATTAATTATTAGATTTATTCAATGCTATTGAAAGTTTGTGCTAATTGACAGCCAATCGGTAACAGAACATGTATGACATACTGCTAAAGAAGATGAAAAACACGAATAAGTAAAGAATAAACAGAACTAAGTCTCAAACATTAACAGAGTAATATCGACAAAAAGATAAAAACGACACATTAAAATTCTACAATGTACCAGAAGCATTCCCTGCACTACTTGATACCACCGCGTCGTACATGTGACAACTTGCGTTCCCATGTCCATTCCTTGACTTACCAGCTTACAGCAGCAAATACACACAGAAAGTCTTTTATCTTGCGCAAGTTGTATGATTTTATGTAATTCTGCATTTTGTATAATTGTATTACTGTATGATTTTATGTTATCTCTCGATTTTCCATTTGCTGTTCATTGTTCATCTATTTTTTGATGTGCGTTTGTCGCATAGTTTACACGTTGTTTGCAGACTAATTTACTAAACTCATTTCCATTTTTGTACTTATATTCATGCTGTTGTCATTATCTGCGTTTGTCAGATTTTTATTAAAGAAACTGCTTGCTTGCTTGCATCACAATAAAATTTACTTGACTTTACTTGACTTGACAAGCAGTTTGTAGGAGACAATACTGTGTGCCGATCTTTTCTGTAACTAAAAGACAATAAATTACTCACTCCAGTATGAAATGATGCTGATCTTGGCTAAGTTGTGCTCTCCAGTATTCCATGTTCTTATCTGTCAAATAGTCAGTTTTAGTGGAATGCAATATACGACACATTACAAAAACGTTAAATATACGCACCGTAAAACAACATTACCTGTTCAACGAAGGTAGAGTTAAAATAAAAGATAGTAGGCTACAGTCAAACACAGAAGCCTGCTAGATGTTGTGCAGTGTTCGCTAAATACGGTATACACTAAGCTGTAATATAACATATAATAATGACAAGTTTATTTAAAGCACAGATTTGCAGATTAATAACTTTTTAATACGTAAACTATATAAGGACTTGTATTAACACTCAGCGTATTAACCATTATGTCTCGCTCAACTTTTTTGTATTTTATCATTTATTTTCATCATTCAATTTTATTGTTCCTTTTGTCCTAGGTGCGTTTTGTCATCTTGTTAATAAACGAATATTGGATATTGGATTGGAGTAACAAGAAAGCTACTTTTGAAAGTGCACGTAATGTATGTTACCACTTATTAGAAAGAATCTAGTGAAGATGTTCTGATTACCATGTTTACTTGTGCTGTTGAAAACGCACCAGTTAAGCTAACGTGAGAGAATTCTGCCTTTACTCCACAAGTCTGATAGGCTATGCACCTGAACTTCAAAAAACTCTTAAATGTAATCACAACCTTTCGTGTCATTATAGATCAAGTAGACATATTCTTCCATTGGAGACGCAGACTCTTCACTGTGTAAAACAAATTCTGATCTCGCATTCTTACTCTCAGTGGAATCCGAAGAGCAGTTGCCTGGTGTAAGCGACATGTTAGTAACGGACACAAACGTCAGTGTCCCTCGTGTGGCACGGAACTTCCTGCCAGTAATAAATAATCTTTCACCGGAATTAATCAAAACGGTTCCTTGCCAGTAACACGGGTGTCTGGGACTACACGACGGAATTGTGACAACTTTAGGAGAAGTGGCAAGATTCTCCAGAGACGTCGACACTGCAATGGTTACATCAACGACCGATGAACTGATCGCAAGCTGCAGAGACAGACAAGCTGACGTCAGAGTCGTCGTTTCGTTTACTAAAATGTCTGACATCAGAACGGCTGATGCTCGACCATCGCCAAACTCCACCACAATATGTTCACTTGCATCTGTACAGTAAACAACGGCACGTCGACAAAATCAGCAACTATATTAGATCACATCTATTATTACGAGAGTCAAAACCGTAATAAAGGTAACTTCTGAACTGATCTAAATAATCATCTACCCAATCTTTTTATTATTTTATATTTAATGCAAACTCAAAATTCAGCAGTGATCGACAACTTATCACAATCTACTCAGAATAATTCAAAACAGCACAAAATAACACTAACTGGGATCCTACCTACAAAACGAAAGTTGAAAAGAAATTTTATAGAAAGTATCATTAAGCTTCAGTAAGTAATCAATGAAGCTGAGAAATCTTATTCCAGTGCGTTATTTGACACAAAAGCTAACACAGTTACAAATCTGTAGAATAATCTAGCTTCAGTAGCTTCACTGAGTAGTGAGTAAGAATAAAACAAAAGTAATATAGCCTAACTGAATTATTGACTCGTGACTCTTGCTTTTAGGCGCCGGATATAAATACTCTTACTTACTTACTTACTTAATAATCGGCACACACATATATATTGTCACAATTAACATCGTAAGAGTAAAAAAGACGGGGCTTAGATCTATTCTTTTGGCTAAGATGTAGTGTTATATACATCCAAACATTGAATTATGAGGTGACGATCACTCGCCTTGTTTCATAGGAACTAAGCAGAACTCAGTGAGTTGTGTGGAATCCATAGTGAAGCACCATGGAGCTCCGTTGTCGTTCGGATCGCGACAGTAATTCTCCTGGTCTGCCAAGTGGTGATATCGATGTTCGTGTGGCCACTGTCTGTCCCAGCGCTGACACTTCCTTCCAGAAATTGTCATGTTCACTGTTCCATTATGTTGCCAGCCAGTCGACTGCGTTGCAAACTCTAATACAAACATCACATATACAAAGTTAATTTCAACACAAAATAAGCTTTACATCTGTGCCAGCAACGCAATGTTCTGGTCAGTTTCATTACACATCGATGGTTTGCAGCACAAAGGTATTATGTCCACAAAACCTCTTTTCGAGAAAATCACAAAGATACAAAGGTCGTATATCCCGTTATGTGGACGTACGACTTTTATGCTTTTAACAATAACATCAGCATGTACTATGACTTTTATTGACAAAATCACTATATTTTGGAATGATGTAAACAAAACAAGTACTTTCGTCGAATTATTGGCAATAAATATTCTATGTTACATGTCATAAAGAAGGTAAAGGTAAGTGTATTTATATAGCGCACTTTTTGTAGTACCTCACACTCAAGGCGCTCAGGTACGGATCACACAGTGTTACCTGCAAATTACACCGACCTGCTTCTACCTCGTAAGCATTCACCAGATGGCGCATCCCCAGACTGAGGTTGCAGACATCTAATTGCAGCCTACTACTCATTTATCTACCCCGAAAGGATGAAAGGCTGATTCAGCCTGGTTGGCTGACCTACAGCGGACGGTTTACCCACATAAGTGGTCACCCGTCAGCCGCAGGTCGAGTGCAGGATAGCGAAAGTTCGCCTGTCAGAGACCGACGTTCTACCACTGTGCCACACAACCAAAGAAGTAACGTAGGCCTAGGAATTAAGTCGACAGCTGGACTTAAAACCTTTGTGGAAGAGTGGAATGGACATAACGCCTTTGTGCATCCACTCAAGTTTGATGAACTGCTTCAGTAAAGCCATTTTTCTTCGTTTCTATAACGAATTAAAATTTCACATTTTGTCCAGACATGGGAAAATGCTCGAGCTATCATCTGATAACAAAATCTCAATTTCGTCAAAAAATGGACATAGCACCTTTGTGCTGTCAACCATCGATAAACTTACGTCGGCATATAGCGTGGCCAACGTAAGGCCATTTTTTAATTGTTCACATCCTGTTATCCTGCGCAAAGCTCACCCTTTGTAACGCGTGATTTGTTTATTAATGCCAAATATTATATTAAAATTAACAGTAAGTCGTCATTATGTCAGTCTTGGTTTCGTGAAATAAAGCAGCTTGATGAACACGTATCTTCACATCTTCTAACGTAACACAATCGCCGCTCGGGCGTATCTGCCAATACGGATAAAGTGTAACTTTTTCTGGAGCAATTATTATGGACAGATGCCCTACCTGACACTACCAATGGAATGGAAAGGGATACAATCGTCCACGTAAGAGTGAATGGCCTTGATTGTAGATCCCCCGGTTGCTAAAAGATCATATTTCAAAATGTAGCAGTCAGTCAATAGCTCACGTGCAACGTGTTCGCCAGCAGATCTATACATCCAGTGATAGGTGCCATTAGATACATCGACTAATTCACCAGTTCCACCATTCCACAGTGAGTTCTTCAATTTCTTCCGATTTTCAGCGGCTGCACAATAACATATGCCAGCACAGGTTTATTTTTATCGCGCGTCAGCACACTGACGCTCGCGCGTCAGCACACTGACGCTCGCGCGTCAGCACACTGACGCGCGATATTGATATAGCAATTCTGTGTGTCCGTCTGTCCGTGACGTTCCGGTATCAGATGAAAACGGCTTAACATATTGTCATAGCTTTTTTCACCATACGGTAACCCAATCATTCTAGTTTTACCGGCATCAAACATCTTCACAAAATTCTGACGGGGTCACCCCCTTCGGGGGCGCTAAATACAGGTGGGGTATAGAAATTTTGCGATTTTCTACTATTTCACTATATCTCGCAGACGATACAAGATAGCGCCATAGTTTTTATAAAAGGCGAATAGAAAACCGCACCCAAGTTTTTGAATGGCACCAGTTTCAATGACCTTGAGTAACCTCTGACCGAGATTTCAAGGTTACGATATTATTCAACGTCAAAAAAAACTCGAAAATGGTACAAGATAGACTGATAGAGCTATATTTACAATGGCCGACCAATAGAAAGTCGTACATGGTCTATCGAACGGCGCCATTTCCAATGACCTTGAACGACCCATAACCTGGTTTCCAAGGTCACGCCATTCTTTGACACTGAATACATTACGCAGATCACTAACGGCTACAGATACGGCCATAGTTACTATAGAAGGCGAATCGGAAACTGCGTCTAAGCTCTCAAGTGGCACCAATTTCAATGACCTTGAGTGACCTCTGAGGCAGCTTTCAAGGTCACGATATTATTCGACGTCAAATAACTTGAAAACGGTACAAGACAGCTATAGTTACAACGGCGGACCAATAGAAAGTCATACAATGGTCTATCGAACCGCGCCATTTTCAGTGACCTTGAGTGACCTCTGACCCACATTTCAAGGTCACGATAATATTCAACGTCAAATAACTCGACGAATAGTAAGTCGTGCATGATCTACCAATGGTTCCGTTTCCAGTGACCTTGAGTGACCCTTAACCTAGAAATTTAAGGTCACAGGGTTATCAACTTATCATAGATGCCCTCGACGTATTGTGTACGCAGCTGACGCGCGATCTGTTTGCGATAGCTAAGTTGTTCATAACACTTACGAGTTACGACAATATGAACTAGAAGTGCTCTAGTGAACTAGAAGAGACAGCTCAAACTCCGCCAAGGTTCCTGCATCGTATCGGAGACCGCCGCTACATAGTTGGACAGAAGCGCGGTGGCGCCTCCTGTCGAGTCAAAATACATAGTATAAAGCAGGATCTGCGTAATGTTAATGGAAGTGGAAAAGTGATCGTAGATCTACATCCGGCTTCGGATCAACACCAAAATCTAATCAGTTCTAGAGGGTCAACCCTTGCCCACGTCTGTTGTCTACCATGTTTGGTCGACGTCCGTTAGGCCTAACGCTTTCATGAGTTATCATTATCCTGCTCACAGAACGACACCACGTACGAACAGAGACAGACGCAAGTCACACATCGATCACATAATAATAAATGGCGTTACTTTTTGTCTGTCCAATGCTATGCATAGACAAAATATAAATTTACCTGAGTCTGTGTGTGTGTGTCCGTCACACTTTCTGTCAACTCGCCTACAGGTCAGACCCCTCGACGGATTTTTACAGTTGATAGCTTAAAAAGACGCGGATTTACGCAAGGATGTGCCTTTTGGGGGTCTCGATGATGAATAATCACATTTAGGGGTCCAAAGTCCCCCAAAAACCTCATTTTGGGGGCCTGAATAGGCATTTCAAGCCAAATATGCGAAAAAATTCAAATAGCTATATCTTCAGATCTGTGTATCAGATTGACATGAAATTTGACAGGCAGCTGCGGCCAGCAACAGACTTCGTGG
>Ga0209149_1002201_pt1 | contig 10721 bp, 4 predicted proteins | sample WorMetTyACAVOLI2_FD_187423 | JGI IMG/M metagenome (GOLD analysis project Ga0209149, IMG submission 187423) | Marine gutless worms symbiont microbial communities from Max Planck institute for Marine Microbiology, Germany - Olavius algarvensis... ...
ATCTGGGCCCATGGATTTATCCGGTCTAAGTCGCACACTCCCTCAAAATCATCGACATTCCTACTCGGAAGGTAGTACATCAACAAATTACGCAAGCGAGCGGCGAATAACACATACGTCTCGTCATTCCCTTTTACTGCATAGTCAAGTCGATTTTTATACTCGCGAGGAGTAAGTTTATACTCAGCAAGCAAAAACCTTTTGACTTCATCATACTTTTCCAAATCCTCAGCTGTCATTCCCACAATAATACTCTTAGCTCGAGATGACAGCTTCGGTATGAGCAATTTAGCTCTGAGATCGTCCGGCACCTGGTAAATTTGATAAAGCTTTTCGATCGTATCGAAAAATTGAGGAAGTTCCGAAATCTCAGACGGCATAGACGGCAAACATGTCGGAGCGTGTCCCCGAAGTGTTTCGTACGACGGTCGAGGGCATGCCCCCTTTCGCCAGGTCCCAGGGCCTCCTCATCATACCCAGCACCTTCATCTTCTCGCTGCTCATACCATCCAGCCCTTGTTCCTTCTAACTCTAACCGCTTCATGTCCAACTCCAGCTTCATCTGCTCTCGGCGGTACTCTGCCTCTCTCTCTAGCCTCTTCTGCTCAGCCTCTGCCTCTCTTTCTAGCCTCTTCTGCTCAGCCTCCCTCTCTAACCTCATCTGCTCGGCCTCTCTCTCTAGTCTCTTCTCTTCTATCATCTTCAATTCCAACTCCATCTTCCTCAGCTCTCTCCTCTGCTCCTGCTCAGCTTCGATCCTCTTCTCCTCTAAAGCCAACTCCCTTAATCTAATCTCACTGGCCATGTCTCCCTGCGTAGTGGCGTCAGAATCCAGCCCAGAAACACTCTGTTTCATCATCAACTGGGCCATAGCCTCCATCAAACCAGTGCTGTCCAACTTGCTCACAGTGGCGCTATCGTAACCGGCCTCCACCAATTTAGAGCGTAAACGATCGGAGCTGCACTTTTTAATCATCTCCTGACGATCTCCAGAAAGACGATCCATGAGCAACCGGTTACTGTGTGGGTATATTACACACTCGCAAAAGCAAAACAGATATACTCACACGGTCACACCCCGATGTCGCTCACGTCTCATATCACACGCTCAGAAATACACCAGTGACGTCACCGTGCTCGTAACTTTTCGTAATAATATCAATCACACCAAACACCAGTGAAATTCACCAATATAACCACAAATTCACCAGCGAACGTCAATGACCCAATGTAATTTCACCTGCGACACAAACACTACAGCAGCATATCACTCAAGCTAACGATAGAACGATAATGTTTAGTAACCACGAATTATCAACAACTACACTGGCCTCCAAATCAAATCAAATCAAATGTAACTCAATCAAAAGTTGCAAAATTAATATAGCGAAATACAAGCATCATATCTCAAATAGCAGCAATAAATATCCCAATTAGATATTATCCCACCGAGTAGCAATAGATATCCCACCGCTGCCACCAAAAATGTGAGATCAGTCGTGTCCGAGCTATGCTACTAATGGGTGCGGCCTATATTTTTTACTACTATTCTGCTACTTGTCGATCTACCGCTAAATTCAATTAATCAGCACCAAGTCAGTAATATGAAATGTGTTTGACAATTAATAACTTAGTGCAAATGACAAATGAAACAACAAAGATAAAATCGGATAGCAATAGTCCACTTCAAACATACGGTACACAGCTCGCTTCACTAACACTGTTACACACTCCTTACGGTGAATCAAAATCACCTATAAACAATAATACTCAACGTACATCAGAGTGTAAATACTCGGCAGACCTCTACTTACGACCACAATATAGGTTGTCAACTCGGCAATAAAATGCCTACATGCCGTACCGGGCACAATTCAACTCACAGCTTAACTCACCTGCTACTCGTCCGGTCCCAAATCGACCGACACCACGCCTGAGGAGCACAACACTCACGCAGAGTGACTACAATAACGTTGAACGGCACGCACTACTTCGCGTAGACACTCAAACACATCGCCGTCAACCAACGAGCAGATATCCCATCAACTGCTCCGCTCCTCGGCAACTAAACCACGTACAACACACGCTGAAATAGTCAGCTCAACCTCAACTCAACCTCAACTGAATATCAATAGCGAAGATCAGCTCTTATAACTTCGCTTCAACTTTCCCGCTGTACCGAGAGATTTCTATTAATAGCTATGACGTAGGATATTTTAAATCAGAACATCCAACGACAGTACAGGTATTCATAAGGCTACATAAATATACATGACGCTAAGCCGATTATGGTGACTTAAAACTAGTTCCTGGGCGGAACATAAGTCAGGCGTGACGAGCACAGCTCATGTGACTAGAAGCTCATTGGCCAGCCCACGGCTCATGCATATGCATTGGCTCAGTGACGTAGGAAGGCTCTAACGTAAGTCGCCCAAAATCTCGCAAACTTGTGAACCTGAACCTGACAAGGTCCCATTGCCTTGGATCACTTTTTACTAATCAAAAAGTAGAGTTTAATTATGCACTTGTAGTGTGCGACAGTAATACCAGATATCCATTTGCTGTGCCGTTATGTACACTGACTGCAAAAAGTGTGTGCAATGCTTTATTGCAGATTTTTCAACTAGTCGGCATTCCATCTACGATAAGATCGGACTGTGCTAGTAATTTCACTAGTAGCTCGACTACTACGTTTTGAATGTGTTAGGCTGTAGTCCTAATTTCAATGTGCCTGGGCGGCCCAAACAAACTGGTCTGTGTGAAAGACTGATAGGCACGTTGAAAAATTTGATAAAAAATTTGCCTCGGATAACTCGAAATCTTGGCATAAACATTTAGGATTTGTGCTTTGGGCGATTCGTGAGACCCCTCACTCAACGACTGGGGTGCCCCAGCACTATTAGCGTGGGGACGTGTCCCAAGAGGTCCTTTAGCAATTTTGAAGGACACAATGACTGGCAAAGTTGAATTACCCTTGAATTTGGGGAAAACTGCCAGTGAATATTTGGACGAATTAAGGAAAAATCTTGAGCTTGTCAGCATCAGAAGATATCACATTCAAGTCAATGAAGTCATTTATGACACAGTCACAACAGGCCATGAGCAAACTAGAGTAAATCACTGTGCAGTAATTTACGATGAAAACAGTGATTTTGGATTACTAGATGTCATAGCCACTGATCAATATCAACAACCAGTTGTTGTCGAGTCAAAGAATTGACTTAAATACTCTGTCACATCTGTCAGCAGAACAGAGGACCAAATTTTTGGCTCTGTTGGATAAATATTCAGATTGTTTTTCTGAAAAACCCGGATTATGCACTATGCTTCAGCATGAAATTAATGTTTCTGCTGATTTTAAACCAAAAAGATTGAGAGCTTATCGGGTCCCGGAGAACTTAAAGCCGATGGTTGAGGCTGAAATCAATGAATTATTGAAGTTAAAGATCATAAAGCCATCAAAAAGTGAGATGGAAAGCCCCATTGTTTGCGTGTTGAAGGGTGAAGATGGCAAAGATGGTGTAAGCATAGCTGTTGATTAACGATTATTTGAATAAATACTGTGAGTGTGATGCTTATCCAATGACAGAGATTTCTGACTTGATACAAAAAGTCGGTCAGGCCAAATTATTACTCTCTGTGACATCAAAAGCGCGTATCACCAAATTGAAGTAAAACCTGAACACCAATGGCTTACAGCTTTTGTGTGGGATGGTGGACTGTTCCAAAAAACAAAACAAACTCAAGCATTTTCAGTAAAACACGGATTAGCATATCAGCATTTTCGCAATATTTATCTCTAAGATATCATCTACCTGTAATTTCGAATGATCTTGAGTGACTTAGCAAATTTTTAGTTCATGGAGCCAATGGCAACTTGCCTACGCCCAACGATCGTAGTACGGTAGATTAGTTTTTTGTATGTGGCTTTGGTTCCGGTGGGGACGCCCACCAAAACAACCAACCGTGTAATATATTTTTTATTTCTGTACTGTACATTGTCGTTTTTCAGTTCAGCGGTTAGTTTTGTAATGTCGTAAGCTTTCATTTAAGTATAGCACTGTAAGCCTTCTCATAAAAATGTCAGTTTGCACGTGTTATTGCTGTTGTTGTTGTTGCTTCTTGTGACGTCTATGCGCACCGATTTCCACCACTTCAGATCTTCCTGGTGGAGCAGACACTGTAAGTCATCAACTTTCAAATTCAATCGACGCAGTGATCCATCAGCTGTAAGTCGAACGCGTCATATGAGCCACAGATAAGACAAAACGTTTAATGTGACTTCACTGATATTTCTCTTTTTGTGGGTTTTTAATCTGGTTTCATGTCATTCGTCATTCATGCCGATGGTAGAGCCAAGGTAACGCCGTGGCTCGCAGCACTTGCATAATACACTTAACAAAAATCCAGTGAGCGACCATATTGGTAGAAGAAGAAGATAGCACCAAAAAGATGCGATCTGCAGTGTTTTAGGTAATAATGAAAATTCTTAACGATATGCTTAGAGACTTGTAAATTTTTACTCAAAGGCGACGGCCTGATCTAGTAATAAACTCGAACAGAGCAGTCAAAATATGACAGTAATCAGAGCGACTCAGTATTTGGTGCAAGTAGTAGCGGTACTGTTATTGCATAGAACTGCCACATATTTATCGACAAGAAACTCATCAGTAAGTAAGTAAGATGCGCTGATGAGATAGACGAACGTTACGGGGAACTGAAGGCAAAGGTCACGTCATTGGCCCGATTTTAGCCAGGGGCGGTAAACTTTACAACGATGGCGTGGTTAAGGCGGTAATTGTAATTTTCGCGTAACCTTCGCCTATCTAAACTACTGATGAGTTTTTGTATTGTATAGTCCTTCCAATGCTGTCTGACCCCTTCGACGCCAAAGTGAAGGCAAAGGTCACGTCATCGGCCCGATTTTAGCCAGTGAATTAACACGTGGCTGTTCAAGCCGTGGGCTACATGTACACGACCAACAATGATTCAGTGTTAAAATCTACACAAATCAAGTGTGACACAACGCAGTGTTACGAGCGTAAGTGATACCAGTCTTTAAACGGCTGAAGCGTACAGTTGTATGGAGTTTGTGTTGCAAATTAAACATTTCAGACAGTTGAAAACTAGTGTCGTTACAACATGTTAACTACGTTTTCCAGGGTAACACGAGGTATGACGAATGGAAACAAACGACGTTACATACGTCGACGCGTAAGGTGTTTTTCGTTTTAACAGGACGACTCACATGTAGGCCAACAGAACATTTTTTTATTTATTACTAAATTGATTTATAGATTTAAAACTTTTCATCGAAACAAGTAGTTAGTTCCAAATTTCAATGATCTTATTATTTAACACTTACCAAAATTTTTCATTCAAAGTTACAACGACCAAATGCTGTGGGCCGACGAATCATTTCAGTTGTCAATCGGTTCGCTAAGGGCCGCATAATCCCGCATTCCATTCCAGCTGCAAACCTGGTCGAATACCTGGTCGCGAACTTGCGTGATCGTGTCGCAAGCCGGTCGAAAGCAGGTCGCAAGCCATCCGTGAACTTGCTTGAAACCTGGTGATTTCTCTAGTTACGTGTGTGTTTTGTGACATGACCTAGAAACCCGACCACTCTTTTGCAATATGGAGGACACAGACGTCATAGTCGTTGCTTGTACTGCGCTCGTTGTCTGCAGTTTAGGTGCCGCGACGATGTTAGCGGCCAAGAAGAAACGGAAACACTCCACATGGGTTAAAAAGTATAATAGAGACAGACACAGAATGTGGTGCGTATAGCAGTCTGCTTCCAAAACTGGAAGCCAATGATATGAGTCGATACGTGCAGTATTTCTGGATGGATATCGGTACATTCTGTGTCCCATAACGCGGGTTCATTGCGAACGCAATTTATAACGTTTTGGGGTGTAAAACTCAAGCTTTTTAATGACGTTTTTTCACTTCTAATTACGTCATGATAAGCACGAATAATAAAACAGGCAACGAAAATCCAGCTTCAACAGGTTCGTTGGCTGGCTCAAAATGTTTTTTCTACATTCCACTTCTCTAGCACGCGCATGAACCAACGAACCTACTGCGAACCTGCTACATCAATCTCGACATGTCGAGATTGATGCAGCAGGTTCGCGACCAGGTTTCTGACACAAAAAAGGTCGAAAGCTGGTCGAAAACCAGCACGAACTTGTCGAAAACCTGGTGGACGGACATACAGATACGCACATACGGGTGATCAGATCACAATATCTTCTCCGCTTTAGATGCGCGCAGTCACAAAATATAACTAAATATAGGCCTAACACAGAACAGATAACAATAAGCCCGCCACCATCAGTACGCCACGGTGACAGACCAACAAACGAACGAACGAGCAAACGAACGAATTCAAACAAACAGAAGGATAGCGCCGTCGCGCAAAGCTCATTCCGCTATGTGGCGGGGGCTTAATAATGCACCATATATTCGACACAAACGTATAGTTAAACGTATAGTTTACTATACATTTGCATTTACGGGCAGAATAGCTGAAATCCTGAGTTTTAGGGATTCGGAATCATCTTGGCGTTGGAAGTTGGAAACGGTCGTGCGTACGATAGTGTGTATTTAAAGGCCTGCGTAGGCCTACTCCAGGACGGCGTGTCGCAAGTGCCGTCTGCCCGTGACGTCGACGACGTTCGTCACTCACGGCAGGCAAAGATTCGCGCCCGGTCTTAGCTGTTCACACGACTGTCGTTGAATAACGACCGTCTTCGCAGCAATAAATAATGACAGCATTCATTCGTCTACGACACCGACTGGACTTCACAGTCCTTGACGTTCAACTTCACAGTCCTTGACGTTCGCTTCAGCACAGTCGATCACTTGGTGGTTTTCGGTCGACTACGTTTGTTTTATACTACTCAGTGAAAGAACTGGACCGTTTACTGATTCTTGACTTACTTGACTTATGCTTTGTCGTTGTCGCTGCCAGTGGAACACGGGCCATAGATCACTCCTGCCCATCTAGCTGTCTTGTGCTGTTACCTCCATTTTCCTCGACCAGCTTTACTTGAAGCCCATTGGCCACATTTCTTTTTCCAGATTTGTCTCCTCCAAGTATTCTCTGGTCGCCCCTTCCTCTATGGTTTCCACTGTATTTCGCAATGCTACAATACAATACAATACGACTTATTGAAACTAGCAACAAACGTGCACGCCAGAAAATAATACATTTTTGTACATGTCAAAGTAGTTAGTCGTAAGTAATAATAATGCACAAGCATTAAACGTGAATGTTAAACGTAATAAAAGAAATTACTAAAACATTTGAAAAACACCAATATAAACATAACAAGAACTTAGCTATCGCAAACAGATCGCGCGTCAGCTGCGCACACAATATGCCGAGGGCATTTATGATAACTCCGTGACCTTGAAATCTAGGTTAACGGTGACTCAAGGTCACTGCAAACGGAACCATTGAGTAGATCATATACAACTTACTATTAGACGAGTTATCGGACGTTGAATATTACCGCGACCTTGAAACGTGGGTCAAAGGTGACTCAAGGTCATTGACATTAGTGCCATTCGGAAGCTTGGGTGCGGTTTCCTATTCGCCTTCTATAGTAACTATGGCGATATCTTGCATCATTTGCGTATTGGTAGAAAATCGGAACGTCACGGACAGACAGACAGACAGATTTGCTATATCAATATCATGTGCATGTTATTTTTACTTTCGTCAGCAAACTGACGCGCGATATCAATATCGCGCGTCAGTTTGCTGACGAGCGATAAAAGCAACAACAAACAAAGACCACACACTCGTGTTAAAAACTTAAAAAGACAACTGATGACAAAAGATTTCTTATGGAGATCAAAGCTACATGTGGGTAAAACCAGCTTTAATTTGTTGTAATTAACTGTTGGAAAAAAATTATCGCGATATATCGAATATCGCTATACTTCTCTACGATAGCACCTGATTTAGTGTCCCGTCTGGAGGGAGAAGTGGATGAAGACAGTGGTTAGATGACTCTTACAAAACAGATCTTCTGTGGCTGAATCTAGTAAAGGTTGAATGGTTGTAAGTTTATTAGTGAACCCGTAGCGAAAACTGCGCTTTAAAAAGCCATCTGTTTTATGCACCAGCTATCGTCACTTCTTCGCAGAATGTGCCCAAGCCGGTTCCATTTGCTTCTTCTGAGCTAGTACAGTACTGGGCCTGGCTCCTAAGCAGTTTTTTATGGGTTGCAGTGTTGAATCCTGAATGAGTTCTATAAATGTATCAAGCAAACTAAAAACATACAAAAACGAAACTTTGGTAAGTAATAACTGAAGTCAGGACATGAAACTTAAAACAAACAATATCCGTGTATAATGGTCGTCGAACGCAGAACTGCGATAGAAATCCTTATTTTTCATTTTCCACCGACATTTAATTACGCCCAAGCCGTCCTAACTCCGGCACACAACAGTTCTTCCATAATTCTCCACAGTGCTGATAAAACACACGAAATTGTTAATAACTGTCCGTATATGCGATCCGCTGTGCGCGAGACGCGAAGGTCAAGTGACCTCTCGACCGACTTCATTCTCGATCTTTGCCGATATTTCCAATTGCCGTCCAGCGTTATTACACGCACCAGACTCGCAGTGGGCGCGCTGCCGGCATAAATCGAACGTCGATGCTCATTACGTGCTGCGGAGGCAGCGTTAACGCTTTAGAGTTCAAACGCAATTATAATGCCACATCGAATGATATGAAGTTGGTACACTGGCCGTTGATGTTAACATTTGATACAGCGAGGAGGGGACTGGGCGGGGCCGCAGCCCGCCCAGGCCCCTCCTCGCTGTACCAAATGTAACAGCCCACTCATCAACGGCCAGTGTACCATCACCGTATTGCTGTATAATGGTCTGTTGCTCTGCGGTTTTAATGTGTCCTTAAAGGGTTAGTAAAGACCCCAAACACCGGAGCGAGCCATGTCAGAGTCGATACTCTCAGTAATGAAGATTCGTGTGCGTCGTCGTGATATTTACTATCACCTAATAAACCCGCCTGTTGTTGATTACTTCTGACATTTGTCAATACCAGACGTGGCCAATGGCAATATGTCCAACTTGTATTTCAACCGTACGTCGGCCACAGCCTGTAGGGGGGCGGGGGTAGTTTACGCAGTGTCCTTCTGTTTTTTTGATGGTCTGTTCGTTTGTTCGTTTGTCTGTCGTCTGAAACGCGTACTTGTCGGGCACTGATCTGACTGCCGCGCCAGCCGTGAGCGGCCGGAGCGCTGCTGTGCCAGACCGGCCTGTGCCCGACGTACTAGCGGTTTGGCTTAGTGGTAACGCGTTGGCCTCGATCAACGTAGTTGCGCTACGTCAGACCCGGTTAGTACCAGGATGGATGACCGTCTGTGGACGGGTAAACCATCTCGGTATGTAACCAGCCAGCTAAGTCGACTCAGCCTTCTACCCTACGTGGGACGGTAAAATGAGTATCAGCTTTCTGATGCTGAGTAATAATAATAAATGGCGATGGTGGGTGTAGTTTCTGGCAGCCTGTACAGGCACTCTCACAGCCTAAGTCGTCTGGCTTGGTCTTGGCGCCATTTTACATTCATCAAATGGCCCGGGTGAATTTTCGCAATGGCTCTGCCATGATGACAACACCATAAACATTGTCTTGGTTATTATTATTATTATTACTGATGGCGGCGGGGGCTTACAGCGTCGGCCATTCAGGCTGCGTTAGCTTGTTAATTGTTAACGCTTTGTGAGCACATTAAAAACGCTGAGCAACATTCCATTTCGGTGATTAGTACACTGGCCGTTGATGGGTGGGCTACGGTACATTTGGTACAGGGAGGAGGGGACTGAACAGGCTGCGGCCCCGCCTAGTCCCATCCTCGCTGTATCAAATGTACCCAATGTATGCCAAAAACTAATAAAATTAATCAAGGCTCTGTAGTTAAGGTGGTTTACGGGTTCAAACTCCTGGAATTATGACAAAAAAATTTGAGACTTATTGTCATGTACCTGGTTCACTGCATGTGTTGCAGACGTTAACGCCTGGCTGACTGCCAGTAGACTACGGCTGAACGCGTCAAAGATTGTGCTGATGTGGCTGGGCTCGAGTCAGCAGCTTGACAAGGTCACGTGTAAGGACGTTCAATTGCTCGGGACGCGTGTTCCGATCTCTGACTCCGCTCGTGATCTCGGCATCATCATCGACCGTGAGCTGTCATTGGACGGCCACGTCACCGCGGTCTGTCGAGCCGGCTACAACCAACTCCGCCAGCTCAGACCAGTAGTCCGTTCACTGTCTGTACATGCTACTAAGACGCTGGTCCAGGCGTTCATTTCCTGTCGCCTTGACTATTGCAACTCGTTACTGTACGACATTAATGACGGGCTACTCAGCCGCCTGCAGTCGGTACAGAATGCTGCAGCACGCCTGGTGACAGGTGCTCGTCGGCGGGACCACATCACACCAGTGCTACAGCGACTGCACTGGTTACCTGTCCGTCAGCGAGTGTCCTTCAAGATTGCCGGGCTCGTGCATCAGTCACTGGACGGAGTTGCGCCAGCATATCTCATCGATGACTGTTGTCTGCTGTCTGAAGCTGGTCGTCGCACAACACGGCTAAGCAAGGACGATCTTCGGACTCTGGTCGAACCGCGCACACACAATAGCTACGGCGACAGAAGTTTCTCGGCTGCCGGTCCCA
>Ga0209149_1002202_pt1 | contig 10721 bp, 9 predicted proteins | sample WorMetTyACAVOLI2_FD_187423 | JGI IMG/M metagenome (GOLD analysis project Ga0209149, IMG submission 187423) | Marine gutless worms symbiont microbial communities from Max Planck institute for Marine Microbiology, Germany - Olavius algarvensis... ...
AAAAAACTTTTCCCCAGCGAATTATGATACGTATTAGTGCACGCTGCACAACCAACATGCGACGCCGGTAGGACCTACCGGCAGAGTTTGGAATTTCCCAGCGTCAGAATGAAACTTCAAATTTCTTACCCCTTACGGTAAAAATTGAGAGTCCAAACTTTGTAGGTGAAAATGTTATATATTAAACTTTTTATTGAACGAGAAAAAAATATAGGTCAATCTGCGCCGGAGTGTCCCTTTAATGCCTGATGTCAGCGCTGCAACATGCCAGGTGTTGTCAACACGGTCGCTGGTGGACCACGGCCACCGTTCCGCAAGTTATGACACATCGCTGGTAATGTTTATGACAAGAAGCCTCAACGTTACGCCAAAGACAACAGAACAGGCTAAACAGCGCATTTAACTACACGCACTGATAAATCTGTAGTGACTATAACAATAATAAAAGACTACTCGAGCATCGCGCGGCCTCTTCCCGTCAGCAGAGCTACTTGTGTGTTGTAGGCCTATATATATGTATGCGGATGCGTATATAGCCTACTGCCTTTCCTTCTGTCCGTTTGTATTTGTTTTTATTTCTATGGATCTTCGTGGTCTGATTCAAATAAAGAATGAATGACTGAATACATGGATCGACCGGTCTATTGAATGGCGTCATTTTCAATGACCTTGAATGACCGCTTCATGACCCGTACCTTACCCAGATTTCAAGGGCACGCCATTATTCTACGTTTAATATCGCCAATTTTGTTTATGCTAATACTAAATGCCCAGTTGAACTTGACAGGGCATAACGTTCGGCTATAATATAGATCTGATGATAATCTACAGTCTACTGATTACAAGTGATCATAGTTCTTCTTGTTACATTTTATCCCCCTCTTGATCCATGATTATCTGTGCTTATAGTTACTGAGTTGCACATCTAGCGTGCTAGACTGGTAGTGCATTGTCATTGAAAAATCATTGTTGTTTACAGTTTTTTTACACCGTTTTCTATGGCAGTCAATAGCGTCCTATAGGCTAATCGTCATGTGTCCCCCGTCGTTGCATTGACAAGAAGCTCATCTGTCGCACTCGCAGAGAGACCGCGCGATGCTTCGTGTTTGTCTCTAGTCAGCTTCAACATACCTAGGCCTACAGCGCATTTTTTTATTACCAGTTACTGCGGCTTCAGATTTACTATGCATAAAATTCTATTAAATTCTGTATGCTGTCTCCTATTGTCTCCGGCGGTATCCCCCCGGACAAACACCCCTAGGTCATAACCCTCCCCCGTTTGCTGACGTTCGTGGGTCGGTTGCGGTCAGGACCCCGCGCTGTGGGTCGGATAGGGTCAGGAGTACGGGTTAGTGTCAGTTTTCTACAAAAAATATACCCGCCTGGTTCTGTCCTACGAGGCTATACGAAACCTAGGGGCCTACGATGTACTATACGGCAGCAGAAAACGGGGGTTATGACCAAGGGGGTTGTGTCCGGGAGGACTGACCTCCTCTCCGGCGTATAACGTCGAGCCCGTTACAAACACTTCGTCGTCGTCTTGTGCGAACAACCGCGACGGAAACGTGAGTGCTCGGCAGCCTCGGCTTGACACTCGCCGCCGTCCGTCGCGGCTTTGTTTTTCACAGTTCGCGTCGACTCACGACGGTTGACTACACTGTAGACCTGTACGCAACGAAGCGAGATATTCGTCCAGAATCGCGTTTTTTGCCTACCCCACCTGCATTCAACGCCCTCGTTAGGGGGGTTCCCGTCTGAATATCGCCATCCCGTTTGGTATGGAAAAACTAGAATGGTGTGGCTACCCAATGGTGAAAAAATTTCGAAGATATGTTTATTCGTTTTGACGCAACTCACGAACGTGACAGACGGACAGACACACTGACACCGCATGACGGCATCGCGCCATGGTGTTTTTACACCATGGCCGCGCTTATGCATAGGCCTAGCATCGCGCGGCAAAACCGGTTCATACGTTTTCGAATTATAGCGTTCACAACAGACAAACGAACGAACAAACGGTCAGACCGTGACGAACGGACGAAATGACAGGTCATTGCATTGTCAAGGATCATTATATCACCTTTGCTTACAAGATATGAATTTCGTCAATAGAAACGAGTAAACACATTCAAAATAAAACAGGTATGATGGCATTAGTCTACTGCGTGTGTTATATCGGGTTGTCACGTTATATTTTATTCCAGCTGCTTGAAACTGTGAATAATTCCCCGAAAACATTCCATAATTTCGTTCAAAGCTTTCTCAACCGCTTTGTTTTCCCTGGCAGCGTGTTTATTTACATATTCGCGTTGGTAATTGTGCGCGCTTTGCCAGCATTGGGCAGAACGCAACTCATTATAATAATTAATGACAGGTACTCTTACGTGATTGGTCAGGTCGGGGCCTATCCTGACCTTTGTCCTTGCGCTGTAGCCAACGACGCCCCGCCTAGAGTTGGTTTTTAGAGCGTCGAAGGAAGAATCTCCATTTTGTTTGGCATCTAAATTGCGATTTTGACAGTGAATTTGACGGTAACTACAATTTGCGCGGTTGCGTTACGCGAGCGCCGTACGCGCCAAATCGTTCTAGGTCGATTATTGGTTAAATCAGTGCGCGCGTTTGATGATAATTGTCAAAAATTTTTGAAATTTGTGCTGTTAAGTTATCGACGCTGCGACTCGGCGACGCGTCAGTGTAGCTGCTGTTGATCTGTCATTGGGCTTGCAGTTGAATATTGCGCGCCAGTTTTTTCGAGTTTTCAGGGGAAAATTCGTTTTCGAATAAAGTAATTATATAACATTTCAACCAGAAAATCATTGTTTTAGATCATGTTTAGTGCTTTTGAAGTAAAAATGTAAAATTTGTGTATAAAAACGAGGGGAATTTGCAGTACTAGACCAGCACTCAAATATAGATGTGTTTATGATTTGACTGATTGTTTATTTATTTACTAACCTATAATTATTTTATTGACGTTGTTAAGTGTTTTTGTTAACAGACGACTGGTGAGACGTAATGGCGAAGGCAAAGAAACCAGAAGCAGCGGGAGCTGATGGTAAGTTAGTTGTTATTTATTAGTCATTGTTTTACATTTCTACACAGGTTGTATTCGTGTGTTGTAAAACAAATTGTAGCCTACTGTTTAGTTGTGAAGGAAATTTTTTTTTAATAATTTGTGTAATGTTGTTCACTTCGTTTTTTTGTATGCTGTGCTGTGGCTGATCTAACATTTATATCTATATTTTGCATCTGCCATTCTTTGGTGAATAAAGTTGTGTGTGTGTGTGATCTTACCTGTTAGCATAAGTTCAGTTTCCGTGGCTCGTCGCAAGTCACCATTGAGACGCATCTGCTGCAGTCAGTCAATCTGATTGCATAACAGATATACGATATGATATGACCGTGTTATCATGCTCTCAAGTAATTATGGGTCGTCTATAGTCAGAAGTAAAAAATTAATGAATAGCAACTAAAAAGAGGAAACTGATGAGTATGAGAAAAACAGAAAGCTGCGATGAAAGGCATTTGAGGAGTATCATGTGTCTGCTGTCTGTTGCGGGAATGATTTGTGACAAGAGATAACTTATAAGACGAGTGAAATGCAAGGAGTTGGGACAGTGAAAAAGCAGATCTGGAAGAATGTGGCAATGGTGAACAAGGAAGAGATGGAAGATACCAGATAGACGAGGAGAGATGTGATAGATTTATGGAGTGAATAAGTAAGTTGATTGCAGAGATGAGGTGATGCATAATGAAATGAGCGGTTAGTGATTTTAGAAAATAACAGTTGAAGATACGGACAAAGGAGCATGACAGCAGATGAAGAACATGTGGGTTGAAGAGAGAGAGAGATCTTTTGAGGTATGTTGGCTGAGACATGGTGAGAACTTTGTGAGAGATTATCTTGTATGTGTTCATTTATTTTTAGCAAGTGTAGAGATTTGAGAATAGGAGAGGCATGAGAGGATTTAGCAGCTTTAACAACAAGGGTGAGGGAGTTTTGAATTGCAAAGATTGTAGCAGGAGTGAATTACAGTAGTCAAGTTCAGACTGAACAATGAAGTGATGATACTGGTGGTTTTGAATTTTGATGTCAAGGTGTGGGCAGATACAGCAAAGTTGGTTGATGTGATAATAGCAAGATTTAGATATGCCTAGTACATCTGTTTGGTCTGAGAAGGAAAGGTGTTGATCAAAAATGGAGCTGTTAACTTTGAGGAGTTACTTGAGACCAGTAAGTGGAAATTTAGTTTTAAAAGCATTTAGTATTAGAATTTTATCATACATGCAGGAAAAGTTGCACTCATAAAACTGTTGACATTAACTGATGCCTGTGCTTTACATTTCTGTAACATGATACAGCATACATGGACTCACTAAAATAAAATTGTTGTATGCATAAGCAGAGTATTGGATTGGTTACCAGAACCCATTACTGTATTGCATTCTAATGGAAGTGTTAGTCGTGATAATTGTTAAGGTAGTCATGGGTAGTTGGCGACAGATGGCTAGGAGTATTGTTGGGTTGCACGTCAATTCCTGGGTTTGAATCCAGCTGTAGGTAGTGATGGAATTTTTAAATGTTTGCCACTTGGGTCTGAGTTCTTTGTGTTCGTTTTATAATACCGTTAGTTAATTTACAGCAGTACAGAAAACCCGACGCTTTGTAGCAGCCGAACACCTTTTATGCAAACACGGTTTCTACCTTACATGTATACCGATATGTACCTATATATTTGTGGATATTCGTCATGTTTGGCAGATACAGATTGGATACAGATACTTTTTTCGATGATCATGCGGATACAGATGTGGATGGTTTGTAATGGATACAGCTGGGATACGGATACTCTAAATAACAGCTGCATATCCTTTGTTCCCATGGTCCTGGAAAATCTGGCGAAGGTTGGGGAATTGAGGTGGTCATGGAAAGTACAGAATTTTGTTGGTGGTCATGTTTGTTGAGTTGTCTTGTTACTTCGTATGATTCATATTTTGTATATTTCAATTGAATAAGAAGAAAAGAGAAAGAATGTGGAAATGCTTACATATGCAGTACATGTATAGTAAGAAGTCGACATAGGGATGAGAAACTGACTTTCACCTAAAAACGTACATGTAGTCACATCTGAGATGGTCGGGGTGTATAAGTCCACTGTAATCACGGAAGAGCTGGTAATTTCATTTTTGAAATTAAAGAGTTTGAAGCCTGGTAAACCTTTGAGTGTATAACTGCAATAAATAAAACTGGCCATTTTGGTCGATTTCTTCAGAGTTGTATTAATTTCTGCTGGTGTCAATTGTAGCGGCAAAGGCTGAGGGAGCGAAAAAGAAGGCAACAAAAACCAAGCGCGGCAAAGTTGCCAGTAAGCTGTTTATTCTGCCATCAGGCCGTAACTTTTGTAGTTCAATTTCTATGATATTTAGCATGCCATTGTCACTAGTTACTGTCCTGTTTTATCTATTACCTAGTACTGAGTTGGTTTAGTTTGTCTCAGTCTGACAGTAAGTCTGTCTCTGAATCATACATTATGACTAAATAGCTAAATCATGCCACAGCAGTTTCCTCAAAGGTCAACAATTCCGGTTTCTACCTCAGTTGTACTCAGTTTGGTACAGAAATTCTCATTTAATGAACAAGACTTTAATTGACCAGTTGTAGTTAAGTGATTGCCAGCTCCTCAGTGCTTGTATTATAATGCATTGTAATTTGTTTTATTATGCTGTAAAGTTTAGATTTATCTCAACATACTGGACTACTGGTGACATTACTGTGACATATTTTTGACATATTTTTCGTGCTTATTAATAATGTTTAAAGCAGTGTATTTTTGCCACTATTGTTGTGAATATTAAAATAAAACCTAGCGTAGTTTCATACGTATAGGGTAATTAGTGTGTGAAATTCTGCATGATAGCTTTAAGTAGTTTTTGAAAAATTAGCAAATTTTATTGGGGCTGGTACCTTATGGCATGCCATTTGGAAATTGAATATCGTAATTGCCTTTCCTTGAGCTAATTTAGCTGGTCATATTTAATTTATAATTACCTCCGACAAAGGAGGAGGTAAATGTTTTTGCCAGTGTTTGTCTGTCTGTTAGCAAGATTACTCAAAAAAACACGCATGGATTTGGATGAAGTGTTGTGTGTAGACAGATGTCTGGACATGGACGAACTCATTAACTTTTCAGCCCGATCCGGATTATAGTACGGATGCCGGAACCGGTTGCTTTCTCCGATATTGTATACACTGCAACGTGGAATTTTATTACGTCGGGAAAATCCCACGTATAGGTATTGGGCGCCCGTCGCTGCAGTGACACGTGGTTTTAAAATGGTTGTATTCACCGCGAGCCGTGGGAACTCCTTTGTCGGAGGTATGCACTCCACTGAGTGCCGTTCTAGTTTGGACTGTAACTGATGAAGACTCGACTGCAGGTAACATGTAATGTATGGCAGGTGAAATGTACGTTGGTTGTGTGATGTTAAACAGAGAAGGGTAAGAAGAAGGCAACAAAAAAGCCAAAGGCAAAGAAAGCGAAGAAGTGATGTGAGTGCCGAATGATCGGCCACAATGCAGTGCAAATAAGACAATTTGATATCAAGTCACTGTATTGTTGCTGCCGCCGCAGAGTTAATTTCTTGTGAAGCAGGGAAGACATAGTAGCATAGACAGTGCTGCATTAGCACTCTAGTTTCTGACTGTTATCTATGTTGCATTGTTAATGATGTTTGTCTGTGACTGTGTGAAGCCCTCCACTATCCTACTTCATTCCTTCATCATGCCTAATTTGGCAATGGCTGATGTTCTCCGCAATGACAGTCTGAAATGCAAAATACAATCATGTATACTTGAAATTATCTCTACAAATACTGCTTAAAAATTTGTGTGAAATTATGTCTGCATTAGTTTTAAATGTTGGAGGCACAATCTCCATGCATTGTATGCTTTTTGCATTTGTTTTTTGTGTAGTTACTTGTTAGTGTTTATATTCATATTTGAAATTCAGATCAGATTTCTCTAGTGACGACCTCGTTAACAATGTTCAACACTGGTCAGTTATCAGTTGGTCTCAGTGAACTGATATGTTATCTGGCTTCCTGGCTGATAGAAAGGTGTTAAACTATTTTTGGTTCCTTAGGTCCATGACACACACAGCAATAAATTGCGGCAATTTATGGCGCAACTTTCTTGCGCAATAAAATTGCTTCAGCAACTGCACAATTGCGTAAGCAATAAATTGCCGAAACAAACATGTAGTTATACAGACATGGATGCTTCTCAACTTCTTCTATTAGCAACTTCGTTTTATTCTCCGTCCATTCCATAATACTAATAACTTAAAACAACTATTATATACACTTTTTACATTTTTACTATTTACACGACGCAGACGATAAACATAAACATAAACAACAACTGACCAATCACAATGCAGCATTTCCGTGAGAAGTTGCCAGAAAATAGAGGTGTTTCTATTGCGAAAAAACTTGCGGCAACCTTTTAAAGTTACCGCAACTAGCTATGACAGACGGGCAATATTATGGCGCAAGAAAGTTGTGCCATATTATTGCTGCAATTTATTGCTGTGTGTGTCATCGCCCTAAATTGATAAAAGACAAATGCCCTACTCAAAGGATGTCATTTCAAATGATCTTGAGTGACTTTGAGTGACTTAGCAAAATATTCAATAAGACGACATTGAATGACACGAAGCATGTGGCCTCTCTGCGACAGCTGAGCAAGAAGCAATCAGTAGTAACATACACTGGTAAGCTACAAAAATGCTGTGCCATGTACCTGTATCATGATACTACATTACCACTAAGTTAACAGGTAAAATCCTTACATGCACAAAGTACAGAACGAGAAAAGCAAAAACTGCTAGCTCAGCAAAATTTCTTAATAAAAATGGCAGAAAATGAAAATACCACTGCAAGCACTGAGTGAGATAAAGAGCAACAAGACAGCAGCAGTGCTGCAGTGCAGATGATTCGGCAGCTGACTGTTGCCATCAGCTCTGAAATACACATCGTACCAATGTACACACACAAATCTATTCACCAGGATATATCAGAGATGATGCTGGTATGCTTAGCTAGCTTACATCATCTCCGAGTTTCAACACACATGTACTGGTGCCATGTTTACAAACTAGACCAGCTAGCCTATATGCAGTAAACCAAGAAGTCACATTACACAATTAATTCAATGCATTAGCATATGACAGCACAACAGCTCTGAAATTACACACCCTCAGCCACCTCCGATATGAAAACCACATAGACAGTAACATGTTTATACAACATCAAACATTTGTTGTCAGCTGGTGAGAAGCCAAAGTAAGTTGTATTCTCATGACTAACGGCTAGGGCGGTAAATTAGTGCAGTAACGAATGTGTTAAAGAAATTAATCGCGATTAAAACAATAACTTAGCTATCGCAAACAGATCGTGCGTCAGCTGCGCACACAATATGTCAAGGTCATTTAGGCCAATTACCCTGCGACCTTGAAATCTAGGTTTAGGGTCACTCAAGATCACTGGAAACGGAACCACTGGATAGATCATACACGACATACTATTAGTAGTTATTTGGTGCTGAATATTATTGTGACCTTGAAATGTGGGTTAGAGGTCACTCAAGGTCATTGAAAATGGTACCATTTGAAAGCTTGGGTACGGTTTCCTATTTGCCCTCCACAGTTAACTATGGCCGTATTTTTTAGCCATTTTGGAGATATTCAGCATCAAAAAATGGCCTGACCTTGAAATCTGGGTCTAGGGTCGTTCAAGGTGATTGAAAATGGCGCAGTTCGATAGATCACATCACGTATGACTTTCTATTGGTCTGCCATTGTAACTATAGCTCAATCTTGTATCATTTTCGAGTTATTTGACGTTGCATAATATCTGACCTTGAAATCTGCCTTAGAGGTCACTCAAGGTCAATGAAAGTGGTGCCATTCGACAGCTTGGGTGTGGTTTTCTATTCGCCTTCTATGGTAACTATGGCCATATCTAGTGCTGTTTCGATAATCAGTATAGATATCGATATTGTGATATTGCATCATATCGATATCGACTCGCCTAATATGAAATCTGTCGATTTGGCGGCGCGCCCATCATATTAGATCAGCGCGTGACGATTCGCAACAGCTGGCGACGCACAACAGACAGCGCGTTAATTGCTCAGCGCGACAGTTTGGCAGCAGGAAGCTAATAAGCCACAGTGCAAACATGGGGGACTATGGGCACGCGTGGGGAGGGAGGGCGGCGGACTGCTGGTGAATAAAGTACCACAGCTATTACGGAAATCGTAGGCCTACATCCCCGCTTCAGCAGACGCTGACATAAACTTTACGATGTATTAAGTAAAACACCATTATTTAGGCCTCTGCATAAATAATAAATAATTGAGTAGGACGTCATGCACACAGCCACACACCTACCGTATCGCTTCACTGCGTTGCCAGGAAGTAATAAATGAGCTGTTGCTTATATTGAACATGCGTCTTGTTGTCTGTCCAATGCTATGCATGGACAGAATATAAATTTACCTGTGTGTATATGTCTGTCTGTCTGTGTGTGTGTCTGTCACAATTTCTGTCAACTTGCCTACAGGTCAGACCCCTCAACGGATTTTTACAATTGATAGCTTAACAGATGCGCATTTACACAAAAATGTGCTTTTTGTGGGTCTCGATGATAAATAATCACACTTAGGGGTCTAAAGTCCCCCAAATACCCCATTTAGGGAGCCTGAATAGGCATTTCAAGCCAAATATGTGAAACAATCTTCATATCTGTGTATCAGATTGACATGAAATTTGACAGGCAGCTGTGGCCAGCAGCAGAGACTTCGTGGGTGGTCTCGTATGGTGCTAAAACAATTCCAAGATGGCTGACGGTCGCCATTTTGTAAATCGATATATCGCGATACATCGATTTATAGTCCGCGCTATGCATACGCGTTGCGCTGTAAAAATCATCCAATTTTCATGAAATTTTGTACACAGCAGCAGATTTAACTGGATGAATGTCACACGATCAAAAATGAAAAAGTTGCATTGGACAGACTCCGAGTTCGACAGAACGTATTTCTTGTTCTTGTATACAGCATTAACATTTAATTTTGTTGTTTCATTTGTAGATCTCATTTTAAAACAGTAAAACAGAGTAAAAATTTCTATATTTTTATTTACAACGAATAGTAGTTCATTACGTACATGCCTATAGAGTTATACTCGTTCAATAGCAACTAGGCTATCTATGTGTCACAGGCCTTCCACTAATAAACTAAAATGCCAGCGGAGAATTGAGAGTCTAAAGTCATATGTAGCCAAAGCGTGAGAACGGAGAAGCTCAGGCGTAAAATCATGGCTTTTCATTCGGGATCAGAAACAGTTTGCACGAGTGACAGCATTCAACTTATCAGTAGAGAAGCATGCCCAATTTTAGCAACAGGTTATTTAAACCATTCGTTTGTGTAGGCCTGTATACCGCAGTTCCATGCACATCAACCGATCGTGCGTAGACTTGATTTTTACCGCACGACGCGTAAGCATAACGTAAACTATGCCGTGGCAAGATGTCTGTCTGTCTGTCCATCTGTCTGTCACATGCCAGTATTGTGCCAAAACGGTTAAACATATCCTCAAAGTTTTTTCACCGTCGGGTAGCCGCACCATTCTAGTTTTTCCATACCAAACGGGATG
>Ga0209149_1002203_pt1 | contig 10719 bp, 6 predicted proteins | sample WorMetTyACAVOLI2_FD_187423 | JGI IMG/M metagenome (GOLD analysis project Ga0209149, IMG submission 187423) | Marine gutless worms symbiont microbial communities from Max Planck institute for Marine Microbiology, Germany - Olavius algarvensis... ...
CACAATAGGTAATACACAGTAAGCCTAATAAGAAATTATAATAAAAAAAAGTTAACAATTAAAAACGAGTTCGAGTTGGAATCAAAAAAAGAGTGAACAATCAAATGGGCTGTAGGTCTAGAGAGAAGAAAGAAGTTTATATTCAATACGAATAGTTAAAGACTTAATGGAGTCGTAATGTAATCTCTTGCTATTTAGGCCTAGTCACTGATGCATTGTCACTGATCTCAGCTACATTGTGTGAAAATCACGTCTAGATCGCGTCGTCACTGTCTTATTGCTCGCCAACCAGTTTCTAAAAATAAATGAAGACTTACACATTGTTTTCTTACAATGATAATTCTGTAATTTACTTTTATCTGTGCATGTCGTGTAGTCCACGCCATCCACGTACACTACACACTATTTATGTCACAGTTGGAAAGGATAGCGAAAATGGCGACGTGACATTAATACGTTGCAGCAATTAAATAGTCTTTCACGCAAGCAGAAGAAATACTGCCAAAAACTAACACGTTTAAATAATATTACGCACGCAAGCAGGAACTTGTTTACCTGGCGCAGTAGCTGCGACGTAGCTGTAACGTAGCAGGCGAAACAGCCCGGTGTTAATGTATTGTTCCACCCTATAGCAGGCAGTCTATGTGTGCCCACCATTTTTCCTATGCATGAAATTGATAACATTTTTGGATGTGCAAAAGGCGGCCAGTAGCAAGTCTAGAGATTTTAAGTATTCTTTTGTCTATCTCATTCATGAATCTTCTTGAAACTTTTAAATTTAAGAGGTTTTGGACGACCAAAACAGCTGTTGAGATGTCGTACAGTAGCGGAAGAAAAATTGTAAATTCTGCTGTGTATGAATATGGTCGAGAAATCTATGTACAAACTCTCTGTGCTGCCATACGAACTCGGGTATGAGCTGAAGTAGCACCTCGGCGGTTCGTAGTTGGCTTTATCGAGCCAAACCACCTGTCGTAAAGGTAATTAACTTACCTGTTGCTGCTGCAGGTTGCCCGACGGGATGTGACACCTGTGCGCTGGACGGTAACAACGTCGTTACGTGTACAAACACTGGATGTTCAGCTAGATGGTTCTACGCACTCGACGGCCAGTGCGTCGGTTAGTTTTGCATTGTTGATAGAGACTTGCTGTTTGTTGTCGTCACTGAGAAACATCGTATTCACGCTGCGGTCTTTCAGTTTGTGTGTTCTGTCTGTGAACAATAATGGTGGCTTACAATAAAATATGAGAAGTTTATCTGCGAAATATAAGTGGGGCTGCAAAAATTAGCGATTAGTCCTACAATTAACGGTTAAAAAATTTAGAGACTAGAAATTTCAGTAGCGAATTCAGTAGGCCTAATGGACCATTAACCATTTAGAGTGCAAAGGTAATTATAGTGCTCCCAAATATAGTAGATAAAGTTCTTTATCTACTATATTTGGTGCTCCGTCGAATGATGTGAAGTTGGTACACTGGCCGTTGATGATGCTATTGTCATTTTTCGTGATAACCCTTGAAAAGAGGGGTGTGGTACGGTACCAGCTCTAAAAAGTGGGGTGCGCGTCCGCCGTGCCACGAAAACGATGTCTACATGTAGGTTTGTCTATGTGTTTCAGCATGTCCTCCCGGATGTAACTGTCAGTCGGACTTTTCCTGCGTGACGGGCGGGTACGGTGCCATTGTTTGCAAATCTGGCTACGTTTCCACTGGAGCAACTTGTGTTGGTGAGATCACCTAGCTTTCTGTTCGCTGTCAACGTAAACAGATACGTAGTTTGTCGATACTGTATGTCTGCTTACTCTGTCACTCCCACTTAAAACGTTTGACGTCAGCAGTGATATTACCACTTTACCAGCCCCTATAGTGCATACTGTTTACGATTACTTTGCTAAAGAGAATTTTACTAAGTATTGTAATGAACTGAGAATAGATACGTTTTATGCCAAACATGTGTCAATTAGTAGGTTAAAGAGCAGTGTGTTTGACAACTTTTGGAGCGAGTGTATATAAGTATTGACTGATTTTAGCTATTTTTAATTGCATTATGTCACTGTCTTCTACTGTATGTATCTGTATTTCTTTCTTACTTTTTGCAGTTTTTTTCGTATATTTGCATTATCTGTCTACCGTCATGTACGGTGAATAAATATTACTATTACGTTACATTATACATTACATGACATAAAGATGTCATATTGCAGCAGAACGTAACCGACCGACATTTATTCTAATTTACTCGAAAGTAGTTTATTGTTTGTGTCGATAGCATGCCCTGCTCACTGCTCGACTTGTACGTGGGACGCGAGCCTGGCGACTACAACGTGCATGACTTGTGAGAACGGCTGGTACGCTGCCGCAGACGGAACGTGCAAACGTAAGTGTCACTTAGCAACAGCCTCTGAAGCTCACTCATATGTATCAAGTATCAAGTCGTTTCTTTAAAAAAAACACTGACAGTACCGTACGCAGTTTTTGACAATATGCACAACTATAGGCCTAAAATTGTAACTGTCAAAACATTATATACAACAATCATACACGCGAAACAATGTCAATAAATGTCTCCGTACAACATTCGATGAATAAAATTCTTTCTTTCAAAACTTGACTATGTCGCAGTTAATGTCAAGCCGTGGCTACGCTTACGTCACACTGCCAACGTGCATTCTACCTCGATAATGAATTAACTTCGTGTAATGCACCTGTATTTGAAGCACTAGTACAGCTTAGCTACAAATATACAAGTAATCGTGATGATGATCATGATGATGATCATCATCATGATCATCATGATTATGATCACGATCATGATGATGATGATGACGATGATGATGATGATGATGATCATGACGATGATGATTATCATGTATTTCGGTTAATTCTATGAAATCTCACAGAAGGTATAAAGCGTGATAGAATATTAACATTGGTATAGCTGCTGTTAACCCTTTAATGGGCACATTAAAACTGCAGAGTAACGGATCAGTAGGGTAATTGGTACGCTGGCCGTTGATAGGTGGGCTGTTACATTTGGTACAGCGAGAAGGGGACTGGGCGGGCTGCAGTCCCGCCCAGTCCCCTTCTCGCTGAACCAAATGTAACAGCCCACCAATCAACGGCCAGTGTACCAACTTCATATTATTCGGTGTAGCACTATAATTACTTTGCACCCTAAAGAGTTAAGAAAAATGTTAATTGGTTAATCAGAAGCCTTCACACGGTAAAGTGTGATTAAATTATGGTCCGTTTCACAAATTGTCGTTTATCGTTTGACATAATAAAGTCTGCGAGAGCTGCATGTGCACCAAGAGAGGCAAGTGAATCTAAAAACTAGAAATCAATATGCATCACCTCCGCGTCAGCGGGGCAATGCAATACCGGCAGGCCCCTTGAGCGATTTTGACGAAAATGTGTTTCGTTGATGGATTCCTAAGTCTGTCCGTTTTCTTAAGTAAAATTGTAACATTATTGGTGTAGAAATATGGGCTTAAATAGCTAAAAATCGCAAAAATTTCGAATTTTTGGTAAAATTTTCCCCAAAAGGACAAATTACCCTGAGCGATTTTTACAAAATTAAGGGCGAAGAGGGTGTCCCAGGTCCGTACCCTCACGCCACATTTCACCGTTATCACTCTTAAAATGTGGGTTTACAGCCCCCAAAATCGCTAAAATTAGTAATTTTTGGTATAAATTTGCCCAAAAGGGGTATACCCCTTAAGTGATATTTTTTATACAAAATTTGGCTCGGGGGAGGGAGTCCCAGGTTCGCCTCCTCATGCCAAATTTCATTATTGTGGGTTAACAAATATGGGAGTACAGTCCCCAAAATCGCCAAAATTGGTATTTTTTTAGTATAAATTTTCCCAAAAGGGGTATACTCCCTTAAGCGATTTTTACAAAATATGGCTTGAGGGAATGAGTCCCAGGTCTGCACCCTCTTGCCAAATTTCACCGTTGTGGGCTTACAGCCACAAAATTGCGAAAAATGGTAATTTTTGGTATAAATTTTTCCATAAGGGAAAATTCTGGGGGTCCATAGAAAAGTTGAATATAGGTGCACAACTACAAACCTTCCTGCATGCAATGACACCATAATTGTTTTGAAAATTACACTGCTTCATGGCGTTTCCGTTATCACAATCTTTGTAATTCCGAAGCGTGACAAACAGACAAACAGACAAAAAACATCACACTTTTTCGTCTACAGCCGGCGCGCGACCCGCGATTACCACCATACTTGGCACGGTTATAGAGGAGGTTCGTACCATTTTGCACCCCTTAACTCTTTTTGATCTGATTAGTAGTTTTGCCGCTATAGGGGCTATTGAAAATTTGCGGGAAAATGCCCCCACCACGGGAAAATGGTTATAACTTGGTTGTTTGTCCCCGAAAGCGACCAAACTAGAAACTTAAAAGCTACCTATAGGCCTAGACATGTATAAAGTCTGAGAATTTCGTAAAAAATGTGCGAACGAGTGACTCCTGAGGGGCAAATTTATGGCCAAAATTCGAAGTTTTAACAGTTTTGGGGCTGTATTCCCCCATTTATGCCCCGATAAACATGACATTTGGCGTTGGGGAGCGGACCGCAGCGCTTCCCCGTGCCAAATTTCACGTTTATCGGGGCAACGTGTCGCCCCTGCGGGGCGAAAAACCTATTTTTGGACCACTGAGTAAAAACAATACCGGCATGGGTCGTCTTTTCTGAAATGTGTAAGATGACGTAATTCTTGCAAATGTGTTTTGTACAATGTATTCTGTTGTCACTGGAACTACACTGTGTGCCAAAAAATGAGACTCGCGTAATCTTGAAACTATCTTGTACTGTTGTAAGTTTGTTGCAATGAAAGTTAGTGTATGCTATCGTGATGACCTTAGCTATCAAACGCATACATAATTTGCCACCTCACCTCAGTTATGTCTACATTACCTGACATTACACAAAAAAACCAAAAATTTATGTTGTTATCATCAGCATCATTTATTTGTTTATTAAATCAGTTACAATTAAATTGTCTTCCTCTTAGTAGCGTGAGTGGCTGTGAAAAGAACTGATTTGGCGTGTAAGTGGCTCTGAAAAGAGCCAATTGTATGACTAGATCACAGTAGGTGTTCGGAGTGATGTCCCTTTGTTTTTACGCATGCACACAGCCATCGTGCCATACTTACAAATTGTGTCGCCGCTCCACGAGTGTGGAATAGACTGCCAGCCGACCTCAGACAGTTGCGTTCGACGCAGACATTCAGGCGCCATCTTAAGACATTTTTATTTGCTGCTTCTTACTGAGCTCCGATAAACACACATTCATGGACTATGTAATGCGCCGTCGGTCTACATAGGCGGCGCATTAGAAATGTTCTCGTTACCGTTACCGTTTGCTACTGGTCAGTGGCTTTGTCGTGATGCCCTGAGGAATATGGTCCCAAGTGTCAATGCTTCAGCTCGTTAGTGTCGCGTTTCAGTTTTTATTTAATGTCATGTAGTGTAGAAACATAAATACGGTGAAGTAGTAAATTATGTATGCTGTATGCATTTAATAGCTAAGGTCATCGGGACATGCTAAATTTCATTGCAATAAACTTACAACTGTACAAGATGTTCAAGATTATGCGATTCTCATTTTTTGGCACATATTGTATAAGCAGAGGTTGAAGCAAGTATTGCAGTGATGCTGTATCTGTGTGTTTCAGCATGTGCGGCTGGATGTGCAACTTGCAACGATGCATCACTCTGCCTGTCGTGTGGTGCAGGCTATGCACCACCACAGTCAGTCAGCCCTCCTTACAGTTGTGGAGGTAAATCTGTCATATTTCATTTTCATTTTTCAGTGCCATAAAATGCAGGCTGAACGTAACTGTTCATATAAGTTCATTTCTGCGAAAGTAGGCCTAAAGTATTCGTTCCACATCTTTAGCTCCTCTGTTTTCGTGCCATACTTACTCTGAATGCTGTAATATTGTATGAGGAGTTGACAATGCGTGCTTCAAAAGAATGCTATTTGTATTGTTTCTAATTTTAAATGGTTTTATCATAATTAATGAGTGTTGCTCAAATATCAACTCTTGGAAATGTCTGTAAATTAATCCTTTGATCGCCACCTTAAAATCGCAGAGCAACGGACCATCATATAGCAGTATAGTGATTGGTACACTGGCCGTTGATGGGTTGGCTGTTACATTTGGTACAGCGAGGAGGGGACTGAGCGGGGCCGCAGCCCGCCCAGGCCCATCCTTGTTCTACCAAATGTAACAGCCCACCCATTAACGGCCAGTGTACCAACTTCGTATTATTCGACGTGGCACTAAAATATCCTTCGGAGTCTAAGGCTGGCTCTCAAGTCACGCCATCCTACCCAGCATTAGCGAAAGTGCAGACCTGCCTGGCTCACGCAAGGTCTTGGCCGCATAAATGTCGTTCGTGATTATTATTGGCATTTAAGTGCCATTATTTTTAAATGCCACCAACAGTCACATAGTATAGAGGACTTCGTCAAACCCTCTTGTCTCTCCAAGAAATTAATCTCAAACCATATGCTGCTAATACCGTAATTTTGACACAAAGAATCTGCCGGGATTGGGAGTTGAACCCAGGCCCTGAAAGATATAAACTTGTGCGTTAAAATAAAGCGAAAGCAAATGACCTTGAGTGACCTCTAACCCACATTTTAAGGTCACGATAATATTTAACGTCAAATAACTCGACTAACAGTAAGTCGTGTATGATCTGTCCAATAATTCTGTTTCCAGTGACCTTGAGTGACCCTTAACCTAGATTTTAAGCCACGGTGTAATGTTTAGGCCTACGAGTGCACTAAACGTATTGTGTGCGCAGCTGACGCGCGATCTGTTTGCGATAGCTAAGTTCTTGTTTAATACTGATAAACTCTTCACTAAGGCCAATATCAGAATTACCTGGAACAATAAGGTTGGTAACTTGGTGTCATCAGCATATTGACAGAATAGATTGCGACGCGAAAGTGTTTTCAGATCGCTTTCCATAATTATGTATAGTGTTGGGCCTACTCCAGAACCCTGAAATATCGATTGGTCACATATTATACAGCACTCTGTCAAACCATCTTGCCTTTCCGAGAAATTAATCTCTAAGCCTATGACCCCTAATAATCTTGCACAAATAATCTGGCGGGATTGGGAATTGAACCCAGGCCTTGAGAGCTACTTCATCAATTTTCGGGTTATTCAGCTATTCATAAACTTACTAAATGCTTACATACTTGTGGAGTGTGGTTTATGCAGACTTCCCACGCACATGTTTGCTGACAGACCACAAGACAATGTTCTTGGTAGGCCTGTAATGTTATTGTATGCTGGACTGTACAGCGTGTGCGATGAACTGTCAGGCATGCACCACTCAGCTGGCTGGCAAGTGTGACACCTGTAATGAGGGATACTATATCACCTCAACATATGTCTGCAGCGGTGAGACATCATTTACTAGCGCTGTTGGCGACGAAGGATTTTTTAACAATTAACTGTTAAAGAACTAAAACATTAATTACTAGTTAATAATGCAGGAATTAACAGATGCCAGCAGTAATTTCGCCAGTGTAATCATCGGTTACTCAGTAATTAAATTGAGAGAAATAATACATTCGCATTTCTAATACACATTTTCGTAAACAAAGTCGTATTATTCTGAATTGTATGAAATTCACAATTTCATAGTTATTGCTCGTGAAATTTTTACAAGCAGTAATGCTTGGAACCACGAAAAATAGATTAGATTTTGGAGATGATCGTGTCGATCTGGATGGAGGAATTCTTCTTTGCTGATGTTTGCACCGCACTTTATTGATATTCGCTAGTTGATGTCACCGGTCCTTTGCGGCTTTGTGTTGCAGAGTTACATGCTCTCTATGAGCACAACTGTTGTAAGGTTAAAACACCTTTCACAGTTGCTTTATAATGATGAACATATGCACACTCAAAACAGTTTTCTAATTATTCTACTGTCTGCTGATAACGGAACCTGTTGATGTTGCCTAAACATTTTGAATATCAGAGGACTTACTACAGTTTGTTATTACTTTGCGTTCAGCCTGTGCACAGAACTGCAAGAGTTGTCCGATCTTTGGTCCGGGCAAATGCGACAAATGCAAGGACGGCTACGGCTTCAATAGTGCTCACACTTCATGCCTCCGTACGTCACTTTTCGTTTCATTTTACTGAACTGGAAAACAGCTACATTCATGTTTTTTTTATTTTCAATACTACATACTTTCTTTTGACGTTATTTTTTGCAAATAATATTGTACTCGTACTGAGAAAATGTTGCTGTGCTTGTGAGAATGATGTAAGTCGTCAGTGAATTGAGGAATTTCTTGAATACCATGATATAGTAATGTCTGGACACAGTGTCCAGAAAAACATCGTTTTTTTATTTTCTTCTGCAGCTCAGTTTGAATAAAAATGTGAACAATATAGCTGAAAAAATTCTAATTTTAAATATCTGAAAATAATTAGTTAATTTGTTATGTATTTTTGCTATAAGAAATGAAGAGTGAAGACGTCAGTACAAGTGTCGTTGCAGCAATGAGACTGACCATTTAGTCTAAATAGTTTACCAAATGGTTGTGAGTGAGTAAAAAGTGAGTAAACGCTTGCTGAAAATGTTTCGTGACATGGATGCAGTCTTGATGACCAAAGAAACCGGCCGGCTGATATTTGGTCGTGCACTGCAAGCACAGCTGCAAACATTGACACACTCGTCACCCCCGAAGCTGGCGTTCCATTCTTTAACGTGTGGTTGTCGTGCGTTGGTAGCGCTCGTAGCCGAAATTCGATTATAACATTTATTGTATACTATACACAACCCACACGGGTCCATCAGATATCGACTTCCGACCATCATCTGAACATCATCAGAACATCATCAGAACCACGCACATACAATATTCTACATAACATGTACTCAGTCATTGACCAATCATAACTTCTGTAGCTCTCTCGAGCCCAGCTACTTTCTGTTACATTCTGCCCGTCGACTCTTCCTGGCCTTCGCGCCTTCGACTGTCGCTGTCAATCAATGCTGTCTCCCATCGTACGCTGCTGTCGTGCGATGCTGTTATTATTTTCCTTACCATGCCCCTCACAACACTTACTTGTACTTGAACTTGCATCTCAAGTACTTGTACTTGTACTTCAATCCTAATTAATTGTACTTACTCCCTGAGTAAAGTAAAGTAAACGTGGATTTGTATAGCGCATAGTCGTGGAGCACCACCTCTAATGCGCTACCGCTTCCCGTAAGTCGGCGCTGATCTCCGCAAGCCAACCCGACTGCCAGGCATCAGCGAACACTGCGAAACCACGTGATACGGGTTGGTGCACCACGCGATATGCCTGTTTACTTCCCACCTTTCGCTGGTACCAAATTATACTGCTTGGTGACAGAGACAGTAGGGTGTGAACAACTTGCCTAAGGTTGTTGCGCAGCAGCGTCACGGCCGGGCCTCGAACCAGCGACTCTTAGGTCGCAAGTCCGACGCCCTACCACTAAGCCACCGCACCACTGAGTACTTGATAGAAGAGTCTTGTGACAACTGTCATAAGTCATTTCTAGCTACTTTTACTTAGCTGTACTTGTCGTTATTATTGTATTCCTTTTTGGTTCGTGGTTGGATATTTTGAATGCAGTGAATGTAGCTTAGTGACGTCACAGGATATTATTGGTGGTTTCAGCATGCTCGCAGAACTGCAAGACATGCAACATCAAGGGACAGAACAAATGTGACCCAGAACAATGCCAAGTTGGCTACGTGTACAACTTCGTCAGTCAAGTTTGTGATGGTAAGTACTTTACCATGTTGCTTGTTTCCAGTTAGAGTAGGTAAGTTCAGACGTATACATCCAACTCTCTGATAAAGTTAAGATCCTGGGGGCCACGCTAGACTCCAATCTCACCATGGAACCCCATACCAAGGCTTTATCCAGCTCCTGCTTTTATCATATTCGATCGTTCAAGCAAATTTGTTCATCTTTAGATGATGGTATGGCCGTTTCTGTTGCGTCTGCACTGGTTTCATCGCGTCTCGATCACGTAAATTCCGTCTTGTACGGCGCAGCTTCGAAGCATATAGGCCTAAATCGCCTTCAGCGCGTTCAGAATGCGCTGGCAAGAGTCGTTACCTATCAGCGTCCATACACCTCTCCACTCTCATCCACTGCATTACTCCAAAACCTCCACTGGCTACCCATTGAATGGCGAGTACATTTCAAACTGGCCACCTTGGCGTATAAGGCATTGCACGCTGGCCAGCCATCTTAGCTGTCCGAACTGTTACAACATTATGAACCCACACAAACTCTGCGATCTTCCTCTTCTTTTTAACTCTCTGTTCCAAGATACAACCTTGAATTTGGCTCGCGTCCATTTCGAATCTCAGCACCAAAAATCTGGAACTTATTGCCTGCTAGTATCCATAATTCTCCATCACTCCCTACATTGGTTGGCGGTTTGGCTTAGTGGTAACGCGTTGGCTTCGATCAACGTAGTTGCGCTACGTCAGACCCGGTTAGTACTCGGATGGGTGACCGTCTGTGGACGGGTAAACCATCCCGGTATGTAAGCAGCCAGCTAGGTCGACTCAGCCTTCTACCCTCCGTGGGACGGTAAAATGAGTATCAGCTTTCGGGCTGAGTAATAATAAATGGCGATGGTGGGTGTAGTTTCTGGCAGCCTGTACAGGCGGACTC
>Ga0209149_1002204_pt1 | contig 10718 bp, 9 predicted proteins | sample WorMetTyACAVOLI2_FD_187423 | JGI IMG/M metagenome (GOLD analysis project Ga0209149, IMG submission 187423) | Marine gutless worms symbiont microbial communities from Max Planck institute for Marine Microbiology, Germany - Olavius algarvensis... ...
ACAAGGACATCATAGATGAATGTCGCTCCTTCTGTAACTTTCCCCTGCCAACTGAAATGCTAGAGATAAAAAGCAACAAATTTTGTAAGAAAATTAAGTGTAATAAGAGCATGCTAAGATATTTCAATATCAGTGTAAGCTAAACGTCTTTCTTTTGTTTGTTATTGTTACACAGTTATACACTGTAGTTAAGATAGTTAGGCCATATCACTGTTTGTTTGTTTGATGTTCCATTTTTTTTCTTCTTTTATTTCTTCTACCATTCGTGGTGAACAAAGATGTTCATAATGACGTAAAACAGAGACACACGCACAGAGACACATGGGAGACATTGTGCGTATAAATGTGACAGATATAATTTTATACCGGTACTTTGTTTCCACATGTTTCGTATCAACTTAGTGAACTGTGTCGCCACGCATATCAGTCTGCTTGCTCGTCCACCTGTTTGTCCATTCGTTTTCTGTGTAGAGTATATATTTCTGTTTTAGTGTTTTACCTTTTCTACATTATCACTATTTTAATATAAGGTTGGTCTGCGCACTCTGCGCTGCTGTCGTTTCGCCTATAGTCACAACATCGACGTCTGCTGACCTAACGTAACGATCTGCTGTATTTTCGACTATTTTAGTCGTTTCTGACTATATAAATTGTTCTCGCTATATCTACTGTAGTAGTTTTTAACAACTAATGTCGCGGTTTTAGCGTATATGTTGTGCACTTGTGCACACTAATTGTTATTTCTGACTCAACGACGACGTTGTTTTGTACATGTTTCATCATTTTAACTCAAGAGATTGTCCATGGGCGGCGCCAGAGGGCAGCTGTCCCCTGTGCCCCCCTAGTTGCCCCCCAGGCAAAATGTTGGTGTTGCTAAAGTGCCCTGTGGTTGTTAACGACACCACGTCATTGAGATAAGAATGTGTGCAGATAGTCTACCACTAATAGAATGTATTGCCTCTAGACTGGACTGGAATACTCCAGCTTTCAAAGCGACTATACTTGTTACTGGTAAACCGAATAAGATACGGAGTCTATGGAGAACGAATATTTTCGACATTATTAACTTGCCCATCTCTAACCTCATGTTACATCTGAGTGTTATAGAAGTTCTGAAATTGTTAGTGCTTCTTCTATTAGTATCTCATGAACTTCACCAGGCAAAACACCTGTTGGAGCGAATGACTGACGGTGACAGGCCAACCACTAAGGCACCTGGCTACACGGATTAAACCTCCATAAAATGATCTAAATTGGGATCACTATTTGTGCGGTAAAAGACTATTGCTCCATCTTCGGAAGAAAAGTTTACAATATTTAAATCCTGTGTATAAGACCAATGGAAACAACACAGTGGAGTTGTAAATGTAAAGCTGCTATGACACAATCAACACACCAGATAATGAAGCCAAGCTACCGATCTACTGGCACCTAACAAGGTCAGCACTCAACTAGTTTTTCTCAGTCAATTTTTATCGCGTGTCAGCATACTGACGCGCGATATTGATATAGCAATTCTGTCTGTCCGTCCGTGACGTTCCGATACAAGATATCGCCATAGTTACATGTACAATGTAAGAGGAATAGGAACTCGTATGCGATCTATCAAATGGTGCCATTTCCAATGACCTTGAACGAACCCTAACGCTGTTTTCAAGGTCACACCACTCTTTGACGTAGGGACCTGCGAATCGCAAATTTCCGTTCGAATCGAATCGGCGGATAGTCGTTTACAGCTTCAATGTTAAATTTTTGTTGACTGCCATATAGGAGTTTTGTTACTTAGAGTAATAATTATTAATTATTACAGACGAAAAACAGAGATGTGCGGATTAATCAAAAAATATTGCGCAATCACTACTAGGCTACTAGCAGTAGTGTGCATGCTCTAACTACAAGTACATGAATTAATTAACCTCAATAGCAATGCCGAAACGATTGAAATTTGTCGTTGCACAGCGAGTGTTGTTTATAGTACGACGGCAAACGTGGCAGGCGCAGCGATTCGAAATTTTCGAATGGGCCCGTCACTTTCGAATCAAATCGAATTGGGACGTCCGATTCGAATTCGCAGGTCTCTACTTTGACGCTAAACATCTCACAAACGTCTACAGATACGGCCATACTATAGAAGGCGAATAGGAAACTGCACCCAAGCTTTTGAATGGCACCAATTTCAACGACATTGAGTGACTTCTAAGCCAGATTTCAAGGTCACGGTATTATTCAACGTCAAAAAACTCGCAAATGGTACAAGATAGAGCTATAGTTACTATGGCGGACTAATAGAAAGTCATACACGGTCTATAGAACCGCGCCATTTTCAATGATCTTGAAGGACCCCAAACCCAGATTTCAAGGACAAGCCATTCTTTGACGCTGAATATCTCCAAAATGGCTACAGATACGGCCACAGTTACTACGGAAGGCGAATGGGAAACCGTACACAAGGTTTCAAATTGTACCACTTTCAATGACCTTGAGTGACCTCTAACCCACATTTCACGGTCACAATAATATTCAACGTCAAATAACTCGACTAACAGTAAGTCGTGTATGATCTATCCAATGGTTCCGTTTCCAGTGACCTTAACCTAGATTTCAAGATCACGGTGTAATATTTAGGCCTATGAATGCGCTCAACGTATTGTGTGCGCAGCTAACGCACGATCTGTTTGCGATAGCTAAGTTCTTGTTAATCTAACACTGATGTAGTTCACAGCAATAATAAGCTGTAGACAGCAGATCTGAAAATATTCAGACTTCAGGCAGTCACCAATGGAGAAAGACAGTTTCTAATGTCACACGCTACCTTAGTCAAGGACATCCAGGAGCACCAGTCAGCCAGATGCCCTTAGTGACTGCCAACGGGTGACAGGTGTGAGCATGAGATTCTATAACCTCACCTTAACCAGTGAGCAACCAATCAGCATAAAATGAACTGAAGCATGACTAGCATTGTGCAGCTAAGTTGCAGGAATGCACAACTGGAACAGTGCATGCACACAGCACTAAAGCAGCTAACAAGCACTCCCAGTACCCGCAGTCATGATGCACCGCTGCAGCAAATGAAACATTTTTAGTGCAGGACTGACAGCAAATAATGCACATTAAAACGCTGCAGACACGGTAACAGTGCACCACTGACAGCAACCAACAATTACACGTATTAATAATATCAGTTGTTAAATGATATGCATTACGAGAATCTATCACACACATTTATTGCAATAACAAGCACGTTTTCTTATAAAATTACTAAAAGTAAACAAGACTTTCTACTACAAACAAACTGATGTTTTGTGTCAGCACAGACATCCACAGGTGATGAATAAACCACGTTACACATCCACTGACAGCAAATGTACTACAGCACTCGACTGATCTTCTAATCAGACACTGACATAGTTCACAGCAATATTTAAATATGCAATATAAGCCAACTCATACATACCACGTTGCACAGTGACAAAATGACAGCATGAATGTTATTCTGACAATGCCGTCAGGCAGAAATAAGGGATATATCCAGGTCACAAAAACAATAATAATACCCTGGTGGTCAGATGTATTGGCGACTCTACAAAAGGTGTACTATATAACTACGGTATGTCAACACGAGTTACACCGCTTGAGTTAGTGCTATCTGCTGCAGGTTTTCCTGATGTCCCTATTCTTGCGGGTGTTTCCCAAACAGAAACAGTGTAAAACCAATGCTCAAAGAACGAGATCTGAAAGGTGAGGTGAAAACATGTCAAAGCAAACCTGGCTTATATGCTCTGCCATATGTTCATTGCTGGCACACTCAGCCACACTACTGGGACTAATTATCTTCAGGCATAGTATTTATCACAAGCTCAGTAGTCAGTACAATTGGTTACTTTATCTTTTTTAAACTTTAGTTTTAAACCAAAACTTGGTTAAAACCTAATTAATACAAAAACTGAAGTGATCTAAAGTTCCATTTTCAACTCAGTTTAAAACCAACACTTCTAAAACATGGTTTACAAGAAGCCCAGCTAATGCAGGGAGGCCGCGCGATGCCATTTCTACGTACTGCAGCCCACATTTTTGTTCCCCTGGAGTTGCCCTTGCAACTATCACGCAATATGTTGCACAGATGGAAAGACAATTCAATGCTTGCCAAACGCCTCGCAGCATGTACCTATCTATCTTCAATAGTTTCCGAGTTATACGGTACGATGCTTAAGTCAATGTGGAAGTCCAAAAATCGCCATTTTTTTCACATTTTTGTTTCCACTGGGGACGTCCCTGGTGCAATCACGCTAAATGTTGCATGGATAGAAAGAGAATTCGACGCTTACAATTGCCTCGCTGCATGTGCCCATCTAACTATATAACCGTTTCTGAGATAGAGCGAGATATTGGTGAAAATAATGGTAGAAAAGCTGGATTTTTTGCATTCGACGCCCCCATTAGGGGGGTTCCTGTTGGAATATCGGCACCCCGTTTGGTGTGGTAAAACTAGAATGGTGTGGCTACCCGATGGTGAAAAAATTTAGAAGATATGTTTATTCGTTTTGACGTGATCCACGAACGTGACAGACCGACAGACACCGCATGACAGCATAGACCACGCTTGCATAGCATCGCACGGTAAAAACTGAAGCTAAGACCAAACTTTGATTTTAAACTGAAGTTGATCTGAACAATCCAGTTTTAAACTGAAATAATGCAATGCATTTAGATAGACTGCTGTCCTAAAAGTCTCTAGTTTTTAAATTCAGTTTACAAGTAGCTCTGCTGCTGTCGCAAAGAGGTCGTGCGATGCTTCGTATCTGTCAGTAGTTAGCTTCAACAGTACAAAACGTTCTTTTCTTGTTACTTACGTAGTCTACAGATTTATCACTGCGTAAACCCGTTAGACAGGAATTCATGGAGAACGAGTGTGAGGCGTTGCCAGGTGTTGCCTACCCCAGAGTCCGGGACAACCGCAGCACCATCAATACCAAAACCGGATATGATGATGCAGTTAAATGCGCTGTTCTGTTGTCAGACATGATCCACGAACGTGACAGACAGGCAGACAGACAGACAGACACCGCATGACGGCATAGGCCGCGCTTATGGCATTATGCATAACATCACGCAGCAAAACCTGAAGCGACTTTATCTTTCACATAGATGACAACATGGCGAATGTTTATGTTTACGGCATTGCGATGGCAGCTGACGGTTTTACTAATCACCGAACGCATTTGCTGAATATTCTTCAGTCATAATTTTAGTTTTACGCTAATAACTATTGTATAATTGTAAAACCAGTCAAACAGAAAGTGTCGTCTGTGATTTTGTTATAACGGATAATCGGATATCAATACTATCCATTATCTAGTCGGTCTAAAAACGGGTTTAAAACTCGGTTTTTAAACAGAGATTTAAACCAAAGTTAATCTCGATATTGTTTTAAAACCAGATTATAGCATCTACACATGTCCTAGACATGTCAGATCCCAGATGTTTATCCCAGATAAAATGGTGCCACTCTATTTTTCGTCATAACTTTTACAATCCTAGAGTTATTTTCATAATTTTTTGAAGCTTGTAACTTTGTACATTTTTCTGCATCTAATGATGTACACAAGTTGTTCACCACGTCTTAACTATGGAACCACTTACCACACAAAAATATAACAATAAAACTGGATTCTTTTCTATATCGTGGGGTAAAAAATTGCACTATTATTTTGTCTAGGCTCAGAAAACCATCATCATTTACTGTGCGCTAGCCACCCTGCTGCCATGTGGAAAACTCTAGAAACTTCACTCTGTTTTAACATATATCGCAAAGTGCAAGTGCTAGTACGAGAAGATAAAATGTTGATTCTTTGTACCAAAAACTGATATCGAACCAAATTTGTTGGAGTCATTTGAAATTGTAACAGGGGTCTGTTTCTTAAACATAATGAAGACATGAATTAACTGCTGTCAAGAGTGTTACGATTAAAATGACAAATATTTAAAAACAAATTTGTTTCTAGATGCCTAGCAGTTGACATAACAAAAATGTGCATGTCTGTTATTTCTCAAAGTAGTCGGCTAGTATGATGTTTTTCAGTCAGTAGTTGAGGGATTAAGAAAACTGAAACACAAATGTTACTGCAGTAGTTGCTAGTCGCTCAGTGAACACCAATCAGAATTAGATGCTGGCTTGCACATCAACTATCTCCAGCTACATCTGTGAACAAAGTTAACACTAACATTTTAGTCAGCCAGCACTATGATAAGCTTTGTAAGACTCATCAAATGAAATGAAGACTCCAAATTGAGCAAAAACGCTCTTGTTTCAAGTGCTTCGTGAAAACAGCCATGACTTCAACGCAAGTTGGCTGGTAGTCAAACCAATCTCACATGCAAAACCAAATATTATAAGTAGGCACAACAGATCAATTTTTTCATATCGTTAAAGGTTTCTGACAACGTTCCATTCTCAGTACATTCCTGTTTCTGTTGACAACTGACTTTGTGATGTGGCATGCCATCAGTGACCAAACCTAGGAATACCATGGTCAGGACAGACTGACTGACAGTGCAGATGACAAAAGTGTGCTAGTAGAGACAAGAAACAGTAGGAAGGCAAAAACGTGTGTTTGAGGAAAATGAAGACTGTGAATCGGATGTGACCAAGTAGTGTCGTGTCACTGAACACATGAACCAGTTTACTTAACTTGGTAGTATACTAACAGAAGATGTGAAGTAACAACAGATATCAACTTGCAGACTAGATAAAGCAGCGACAGCATTTAAACACATTAAGTTAATATCAAAACGAAGACTAACTGTATGAAGCCATCGTGCTGTGCAATCTGTCACCAGCTACGCCTGTGAAACATGATAAATTACACAAAACTCAACATACCAGAATTCCATCAATGATGCTCACGAAAACTCATACATGCGACATATCTGGACCTCATCACAAACGACAACATTTTAGAGAGCGCCATGTGCGCAGGAACATCACTCTCAAGCTGGGTAGTGTGTCCAAAAACCGAGATACGATGGGCCGCCAGGATTTCACCCAATGGCGTGAGACCTGTACGTGCCTGCACGTCGACATTACTGACGAAGTCAGACCAACGAATTCCTAGTATCTGATGCTGACATTTCATGTGGAAGGCTTCTAACGCTTTCACCCAACTGGAGGAAACTACATCAGAGGTCATCCAGTGAAAATGTGAAGAAGAAAGTTCCTAGAAGACTCAGCTCAAGCCCACATCACTTACGTAGCAGCAGAAACTATGGCATCTGACCAAGCATGCTGGCAAATGTGGACAGATGCATGAGACAGACTAAGTCTAAGTCTAAATTAGTAGCAACGTGATGTATATCAGCTTCAAAAGTCACTCTACAGGTTGACAACTGCTCTGCTTACTTTTCTTCAACTCTACCAGTCTTCAAGCCCAGCATGGGGTCTATCAAACTAGGCATGGTGGTCTGGGTTAACTAAATTAGTGTCAACAACCTCCACCCACACAAAAAAACACGCATCAGCAAACTGTACAAGTGAGATGCCTGAGCAATGATCTGCCTGCACACAGCACAGCTGTAACACACAAGCAGATACTAGAGTTGACTAGGTCACAGAATGTATTGAATGTCAATCGACCTAGACATTAAGACAGATACACTAAGTGGTGAGCAACTGAAGACCAAACAGTATCACACCATGAAAAGCCTTCACTAGAATAACATAACAGACAACACGTGTACTACACAAGTGAAATAAAGAAGACATGTAGTAGACATTGGAAGTTGTTCATCATGATGGCCACGTTGACTGCACAGCAGCAGACTGGGCGCTGTTGCTTGTCAAACTCAGCTGTGAGAAGCCACTCTGGCATGACTGCAGGCTTGACATTGAACCTCTGTACACAACAACTGCTACTGCATACCATCAGATATGCACATACATGTCCATTCAAGACACGATGCAACCATCCACCAGCCATGTTAACCTACTGCAGACCGACTGACTGCTAGCAGTCGCTCAACATTATTTACATTCATCAACTGCATCACTGGAACTCTCACAGCAAACATTAACACTAACGTTGTCCCATCATCATCATCATCATCATCATCATCATCACCACCATCACCAGTAAGGACAATAAGACATAAAACACTCATGAAAATGTGCCATACTTGAACTTGTCAGACTGGAGAACTTCAGTGTAGTACATGATCTTGGATTTGTGAGCAGAACGCAGATCAAATGAGCCGCGACCAGAGTCGAAATACTTCCACTGTAATATGTATGCACCAGCCTGTCCCGTCACATGAGATCCCTGACATTTCATTCAAATTAACATCAGTAACATGTCAGCTCAGTAACTGCAAACTAGTACAATTGTGACAGCAAAATTGTTAACACTAATGACAAACATAATTATGTACAACAAAACAAAGCTGAGTAGACAAGAATCTTACAATTTATCATAAGTGTTCCATACTGACTGTCTGCTAACTACTGCACAGATCACATCTGCTCCAAATACTTAATTAGTTAAAAATATAGTATTAGTCACAAGTCTGCTGAGATTAAGTTGGGTGGAGAGTGTAGAGAATGTACAGTGTGAGTCAAAACATTTACCCCCCCCCCCCGAGGTTTTCTGAAATTTTTTCCCAACGGCTGAGAATTTTTAAACAAAATTTTACATGCCTATTGTATGTTCATATCTATGGCAAATTACTAAATTTTATTTAATTACCTCTAAATTTGACAGACTTATGCAATATTGAGCGCAACCACCCAGTGAATTTTTAAGCACCTCACTTTACTTTAGTAAAAGAGGCGCTTATTGAGATAGGCTGTGTCGTGACGTCGTTGGTTGGTTGGTTGTCACGCGCGTGTACTGTGGCCAAACGGTGCATCCTAGGCCTATAGTTACTATGGAACACTAATAGGAACCTCTACCCCAGGAATTCAATGGTACAAATTTCGACCCCCTGGGGTGACCCCTAACCGGGGAATGGGCGTGAATCGAATGGAATCGTGAGGCGCTTTTTGTCAAATTACTTTGACCTCTTGTCACTTTTCACAACGCACCTAGCATGAACTTATACTGTTTGACGATAAACTACGGGTTAAAACACACAAGTTATTACAATTTCTGAAACAGCAAACAGAGTTCAATCAAAAGATTTCTGTATAGACTAAAGTTCATATAGTATGTCCACTATCGGCTGAGGCGCATGCGTTCAGACGTTTGCGAAAGTCTTAGGCTGCGGCAAGTCATCCCAGATCTGCTGCAGTGCACTTTTTAGCTCAGGAATGGTCTTATTGGGCTTTGAGTGAAGTTTGTGAAATGCCTGAAGCATTGCACCCCACACATGATAGTCAAGTGGGTTCAAGTCTGGTGAATTTGGTGGCCAATTCATCCGTTGTGATTAAGTCAGTACAGTTGGCCCTCAGTGAAAAGTGAAAATTCACTGGGTGGTTGCGCTTGATATTGCATAACTCTGTCAACTTCAGAGGTAATTAAATAAAATTTAGTAATTTGCTGTAGATATGAACATACAATAAGCACGTAAAACTTTGTTTAAAAATTCTCAGCCGTTGGGAAAAAATTTCAGAAAACCTCAGGGGGGGGTAACATTTTTTGACTCACACTGTATAAATGTACACATTAGGTTTAGGACGATCAGTCTTCAGTATCGTAACTTGCCAGATACTAGTGGTAATGGCTGTGCCACTAAAAAAGGTGAGTGTATTTACATAGCGCTCTTTTTGTAATACCAAGGTACCTCACACTCAAGGCACTCAGACACAGTTTTACCTGCAATTACACCAATGCCTGCCTTTACCTCGTAAACAATCACCAGATGGTGCCTCCTCAGACTGAGGTTGCAGATATCTAATTGCAGCCTACTACTCATTTATCTACCCCGAAAGGATAAAAGGCTGAGTCGGCCTGGTTGGCTAACCTACAGTGGATAGTTTACCCACATCAGTGGTCACCCGTCAGCTGCAGGGCGAGTGCAGGACAGGGAAAGTTTGCCAGTCAAAGACCAACGTTCTACCACTGTGCCATGCAACCAACCAACCTAGCTGAGAAGTGCTAACCAACACGACAGGTAACAAGTTGTCTGCTGCCTTACGACACTGTGCACTAATGCCGCTTCAGCTCCCTACGAGAGACGACTGCCGTCGCTCTACGACACTGTGCACCAATGCCGCTTCAGCTCTCTACGAGACAACTGCTGTCGCTCTACGACACTGCCGCTTCAACTCCCTACGAGAGCACTGCCGTCACTCTGCGACACTGTGCACCAATGTAAGTAAGTAAGTAAGTAAGTCTTAAATTTATATAGCGCATTACGCAACGCCTCCAATGCGCTAAGTGTCCAAGTGCATTCCGAAACTTTAGCTTCTTCCGGAAATTGTCGGCACTGAGCGACGGGTCTCGGAGGTCGTCAGGCAGCACATTCCAGGCCATCGGACCGGCGACGGAGAACGCCCGACGGCCGAGCGTGCTGCGACAATGTCGTGGTACGACAAGATGGTGGCGGCTGGAAGATCGAAGTCGCTGACGACTGGCAACGTCCGATATGGGGTGGCAGCAGTTCACGAGGTACTGGGGAGCCTTGCCTTGGAGACACCGGTGAACTGTCACTCCGAGCTTATGGAGGATTCGCTGCGGAAAATCGAGCCAGTGCAGCTCGGAGTGGAGCATTCAGCAAACGTTGTAACC
>Ga0209149_1002205_pt1 | contig 10717 bp, 7 predicted proteins | sample WorMetTyACAVOLI2_FD_187423 | JGI IMG/M metagenome (GOLD analysis project Ga0209149, IMG submission 187423) | Marine gutless worms symbiont microbial communities from Max Planck institute for Marine Microbiology, Germany - Olavius algarvensis... ...
AAAGTCACACCACTCTGTGACGCTAAATATCTCACAAACGGCTACAGATACGGCCATAGTTACTATAGAAGGCGAATAGGAAACCGCAACCAGGCTTTCGAATGGCACCCATTTCAATGACCTTAAGTGATCTCTAAGCCAAATTTCAAGGTCACGATATTATTCAACATCAAAAAACTCGAACATGGTACAAGATAGAACTATATTTGCAATGGCCGACCAATAGAAAGTCGCATATGGTCTATCGAACGGCGCTATTTTCAATGATTTTGAACGACCCCTAACCTGGTTTTCAAGGTCACGCCATTCTTTGACATTGAATATCTCACAAACGGCTACAGATACGACCACAGTTACTATAGAAGGCGAATAGGAAACCGCATCCAGGCTTTCGAATGGCACCAGCTTCAATGACATTGAGTGACCTCTAACCCCGATTTAAAGGTCACTATATTATTCAACGCAAAAAAACTCGAAAATGGTACAAGATAGAGCTATATTTACAATCTCCAACCAATAGAAAGTCGCATATGATCCATCGAATGGCGCCATTTTCAATGACCTTGAATGACCTTTGACCCACGTTTCAAGGTCACGATAATATTCAACGTTTAATAACTCGTCTAATAGTAAGTCGTGTATGATCTACTCAATCGTTCCGTTTTCAGTGACCTTGAGTGACCGTTAACCTAGATTTCAAGGTCACGGAGTTATCATAGATGTCATCGGCATATTGTGTGCGCAGCTTACGCGCGATCTGTTTGCTATAGCTAAGTTCTTGTCTAGCAATATTTTGTTTCATTTGATTTAGTTGAAGTTCTGATCAGCAGACGAATTTCATAGCGTAGGACTGTATCGGCATTCTGTCGTTTATGCCGGTATGGAAAATTTGTTGAAATAATGTTGAAGTTGTGTTGCTGAGTTTGTGCATCCGTTGGAGCTTCAGCGACGTTGTTGCAGAGAGCGGAGTTGTTCGACTTTAACCAGACACCTTGTTTTTTGCCGCGCGATGCTATGCAAGCGCGATCTTAGCCGTCGTACGGTGTCTGTTCGTCTTTCTGTCTGTCACGTTCGTACATTCTGTCAAAACGAATAAACATATCTTCAAATTTATTACCATCGGATAGCCACACTATTTTAGTGTTTCCGTAATAAACGTCATAGCAATATTCAGACGGGAACCCCTCTAACGCCTAACGGGGGCGTTGAATGCAGGTGAGGTAGGCTAAAATCTCGATTCTTAATAACGAATATCTTTTTGCGATCGGTAACTGCTGCAGGGTTTTTGTTGACTGCGGGTATCGGACGACCAAGCGCCACGCGCTATACACAGTCACGGTCGTCCGTGAATCGTATGTATGACAGCAAGGCTCGACGTTACGCCAAAGTCAGCAGAACAGAATTTAATTGTACGCAGCGATAAACTTATAACTAACAATGAAAGACTGCGCTCGACGTTTTGTACTATTAAAGCTAACTACTGACAGACACGAAGCATCGCGCGGCCTCACTGCAACAGCAGAGCTACTTGTAACATAGTGTCTGCACAATGTACACTGGAGTCGCATGATGAATTTAGTCATGTTTTTCTTTTGCTATATCAGAGAATGCGTCCGTGCTGCGTCAAAGCTTGGGCGCACTCAGTCCTTCAGTGCTTCACAAGGATGAGCGGCTGTCCGTCAGATTGGACGTGTCGCAGGACAGTCAAACGTGGGACGTCGTCATCGTCGGTAAGTAACTTGCGCGACACAATAATGTCTGTAGCTTGTAGCTACCTACTTCGCCCCGGCGATAGATGGCAAGGTATTGACTTTGGTCCGTGTGTATGCGGTATTGTTTTCAGTAGTGTCTGTTTGACAGTGTTTGTGTGTGTGTGCGTTTGTTTGTTGACGCGATAGCTCTTGAACGGTTTGAGATGTCACCATGAAATTTGTACAGGAGCAAGAAATGATCAAAAGCTCGGAGGAGTCCGAAAGTGGCTGCATTCCAATGCACTGCGGCGCGCTGATGACGATTTAACATCTTTGACGTTCTAGTAGCTTCGTAACTTTGTTAGCAAGATTACGTGACAACAATTACAGCTATCGCAATCAAACTTTAGAATAGACCGGTAACGGTAGTGGCATTATGCCTATACATTTGGGAACAAATTGGGCCAAAATCCACAAATTAGCATATTGAGCCGGTCAGTGCAGTGGTAACGCCACCTAGCGACACAGCCGGGTCGAGGATATCGTGCTTGCACTGCTTGTTACAGTTATTGATGGTGATTGCTTTATTGTGATAGTAATAAATACCATTTAATGTCATAATCATCATCATTTATTTGCTCAAAATAAAGATAAAAGTTGACAGCAATAGCGCAAGTGAGCAGGACAAAAAGGCACAAAGTGGTCTATCATCTGTCCCTAATAATACGTGAACAATAGTAGATATAAATACATACGTTATACAGCGTAGTAACGTGGCAAGACATTAATGTGCCAGTGCAAGCTAATTGCTAAAAACTAATTATTTAAAACACCTCAAGTAGTCGGATTCTATTTAACTTCATATTTCTTTATTCTAAATTATTTCTTGCCTCTGATGCTTCCTAATCAAAAGTAATAACAGAACAATAAAATTAAACTGAGGAGCTGCATACAGGCGCAGCAAAGCACGCTTGATTTAAAATGTTATTTATCGTTTTAAAAGTTAGGCTTTCTGTGGCTTATGATGTAGCATTTTCTGTTAATGTCGTATGAAGTGAAATGGCCAATTTTTTATGGCTGAATTTACGCTGCGTTATTTCTTCTAGCTCAGAAAACGGTTACGGTGAACTAGCTGATTGCCGTGGGAAAACCTGTTTTAACACTTTATGGGCACATTAAAACCGCAGAGCAACGGACCATTATACAGCAATACGGTAATTAGTACACTGGCCGTTGATGGGTAGGCTGTTACATTTGGTACAGCGGGGAGGGGCCTGGGCGGGCTGCGGCCCCGCCCAGTCCCCTCCTCGCTGTGGCACTGTAATTGCCTCTGCGCTGTAAAAGGTTAACATGTCTTGCAAAAAACGTAAGTGTTAACAAGTGAACATTAAGTAGCGATTCTTTGTACCAAAAATTACGGATACAGGACAATATTTGTTGGAATTAGTCAAAAATGTAGGTAACATTAGTGTGGTTTATATATAACAAGTCTTTTTTGTAAACCATTGTACTGCGGTAGTTTTATAGCTCCCACAACAGTCATCAAGGGGAGTGGAATAACTCTGTGCGGCCGGCGGTCCACTGTACTTACAGGCATGATGTCGTCGTGCCCTGCGTATCTCGGGCTGACAATCTTCGACGTCGACTCAGCAGCCGGAGATGCCGCGACTGAAGAGATGGAGGAAGGTCGGAGGTCGACGGTGTTACTGAGAACTGATCTACTGATCTTTTGTCCGTCTAATTTTACCGTCAACGTCCGCCTCGGGCCGCTGCCGTCCCCCGCCGCCGCCTCCTCTACCGACGCGGAGTCCATGAGCTCGATTGTTGTCCGGTTTGCGGACTCCGGTCGTTTGCCGTCCTATGTCCGTCTCACCCACGTCAGATCGGACACCGGCGACCCGGTCGACCAGGACATGCATACCGGGGCCCGCCGACGGCCATCTCCCGCGCCGAAGACCTCCCACATCGCTGATGGTGTCACTGATTTCTCAAACGGCAACATCCTAATTGCGATTGCGATAACCGGCGCTTTATTCATTGTTGTCTACGTCGGGCAGAATTCAGCCAGAGCGACCACACACGTTGCAGGCACGTTCCTGTCTGTATATTATATATAACTTTATTCACCATCACATGGTAGCAAAGAAAATAAAATAAACAAAATGAGTAATGTACACACGAAATAAATAAACAATAATACAAAATTAATAATTTAACACATTAGAGTCTTGTAAATATCGAGTGATTACGGGATCTAGAATATCTATTAAGCATAGGCGTCGATCCCGTGAGGGTCCGCAGGTCCGGACCCTGACAATAATTTGGTTGTGAGGGTCCTCTATGGCTTGGACCCTTACAATAATCTGGCTACACTACAGAATCTGTAGTCACTAGTCAGATTATATTGTAGTACAAAATGCCACCAGCAGCGCTCCGTCGCCCTGAAAATGCACCAAAATCGTTGGCGGCTGGGGCTTTGCCCCATTAGACCCCACTGGGGGAGCTTACAGCGCTCCACCAGACCCCCTAGCTGGATTAAGGAGGCCTACTTCTAAGGGAAGGGAAAGGCAATGGAGGGGAGGGGAAGGACTTTGGACCCTCACAATGTTGGAGACAGATTAACGCCCCTGCTATTAAGAAATTTTTTTCTGACGATGGTGAATTGACTCTTCCACCTTATAATAACAAAATATTTACAAATTTCGCCATAGGAGTCTTTGGACATAGCCCCAAATATTTTGTACATTTTACTCACGGTGAATTCCAGTGACTGTATAACAGCTGAGTTTATTGGGCATGCTTCAGTGCCGTGAAACAGAATTGGTAAACATTTTGATTTAATTAATGCAAAGAAAGCTTTCTCTGAAGCATTACGTACAATTTTTTCAAACAATATTGTCGCAAGCTTACTTCCACGTTATATTTATCCATATCTATTTATTTCAGACATTTTCAGCACATAATCCACTTTCTGCAAGATTATTGCTCCAATATTCTAGAAATCTCCGCTGAAAAGAATAAAAAGCCTAACAGTCATCTACTAACAGTCTTCAGAGATATTACTACATTTGCTGTTTGTTTCGTATTCATTCGATGCTGTCGGCATTTAATGCTATTAATTATTTAATCTCAGATGAACTACTTTCTAGTTTTATTTTAATTTTATTTTACATGTATTTTTAAAAATTAATATTCTGGCATCTGGAGGACAGGTAAGACAAGCTACTCAGCGACAAGAGGTTCGCCGAAGACCGAGTCGCCGGCACGCGGTCAGCTACCAAATGTCGAACCGGGAGTACTAATGACAGGACGTATGCGCCGCCATGTCGTGGCGTGCCTGTACGTTGGCTTGTGTGTCGTACACGGCGGCCCGTTGTTGTTCACGGTCTTCTTCACGATCGTACGCGCCATTGTTCATGACGACGCTCGCCAGGCGACCGCAACGCTCGGCTCAATCAAGGTGAATTACTGATTATTATTATTATTATTATTATTAAAAAAGTAAAGATTATAGTGACACTTAGCATTAAAAACACTGCAGGGGCACTTTACTTTACGATCACACTATACAACGATGATACGCTCTGTGAGGCCTCGTGACCTTGACCCAATTATAACTCGTTGACCTTGAAATTTGTGGAATGAACATGTCACAGTAAACCTAACGGAAATTCTACATGACAATGTTATGTGCTTCTCTCTGTTATGTCATAGAATTGTTACGCCTTGTCTTGTGCCTTGTCATAACTGAAACCAGTCTGTCAGCTCGCCGTACCATCTCATTGATGCTTTCTGGTCATACTAAGGTCCTTCGACTAAAGCCCGGTACGGTACACACTGGCGACAAAGTCGAATGTCGAATGTCGAATGACTTTCGATAAAAATCAATACAATGTTGCCGGTTCGGTCGACTTTGTCGCCGGTCCGTTCGACATAGGCTATTGATTTTTGTCGCCTGAATGTCATTCGACTTTGTCGCCAGTGTGTACCGGGCTTAAGGCTACTAACTGTTTTGGTATTTCCTGATGATCGGACGGCACTACCAGCATAGCTACATACAGAATGGGACGGCTGGATCAGACATGGCCGTGGGTCCATTTTCTGTAACCCAACCCATCCCATGGATGAACCCAACCCATGGCCATGTCTGGGCTGGATAACGAACGTTTAGGCCGTCGATAGTCTACGAACAGGAAGCGCTACTTTCACTGTTTTCTATTTCAAGGCAGTTGACTGAGAGTCTGAGATTGAAGTCCACAAGAAGCAGCTGAGCCTGGCGGGACTGGCCTTTGACGTGGTTGACTAATCATTGTTTTTCAGTGCTAGGACACTGTTGGATGGGTAATCTAACCCAAAAATTGCACGCGGAATCACCCATAATGTGTCGAGTGGGACGTTAGACCCTATATACCATGTACCGTAATAGTTATCCTGCAGCTTATTCAAGTAAATGCATACCAATTTTGCTTTATGGTCTAGAGGTTCTACCCATGCAAAAATATCAGTTAAATTCATTGGATTTTGTCATCAATATTTTTTTATGGAGTTATGTAAAACCAGCAACATTCGTATCGTCCAATTGTGCCAAAAGAATTGTTCAATTTTGAACTACCGAGTGTTCAGCTTGCTCGTCGTAGGAAACTATTTTTAGGTAAGTTTGGCGTTTAAATGCCTATTAGTTAAGTTTGTTGTTGTTTTTCTTTTCTTTGTTTTTGCCATCTACCGTTTCAATGGTGAATAAAGATTTGCAATAGTTTGAATCATAATTACGGAAATAGGCACATACATACGTATATAGCCATTTTTCTTTGGTATTTTGAAGTCGAGGACTTATAGCGGTTGGCTCAATTCGTGTACGTGTTTTTGTTGGCTGCAGTCGACGTGTCGTGGCTTAGTGAGTAACATGTCTCAAGACGTAGAACGAACTGAACTAAGAGAACTTTCCCGCCAGATGTCGCTAGCTGCTAACATCAGCGACGCCTGCAGGCGGCATGCGACATCGTTGTACGCTGATGTGTTGGATTCCGACGTCGAGGAAGACCGGACAACGTCTCAGCGATATCGTCGCTGCTGGTTGGACGACTACCGCGACCGCGTGGCGGCCTACTCGGCGTCGTACTTGGGCCGCGTCAGCGAAGCTGTTCGTCCGGCTGTGATCGCCCATCGCCGGTACGTCGACCGCGTCGGCTCGACCCCGCCTGCCGTCGACCAGGAAGCCGGCAGCGGCGCTCACCGGGCGGCCGCCTGGTTCGATTTTCCGCGCGGACTGTTCAACATCTCAGGGCGACGGCTGCCGTGGACGAGGCGGCGTCGGAGACGACGACAGCGAAAGAAACGACCGTCGTCGGTCAGCGACGACTACGACGACACAGTGGTCGATTTCTTGATGTTCCTCGATGTACCTGACGTCGAGGATGCCATGATGTGGAAGACCCTGACGTCGAGGATGCCATGATGTTGAAGACAAGACTAGAACAGAGGTTCCTGTGAATGAATAAATAAATAAATAAATAAATAAATAAATAGGCAAGTAAGTAAGTAAGTAAGTAAGTAAGTAAGTAAGTAAACAAACAAACTAACAAACAAACAAACAAACAAACAAACAAATGACTCTTGACATAAACAGACAACAGACAAACAATGGAGTCTTCCATTGATCTTTTATTAAGCATTTGTGCGTTTGTGTTTTATTAATAAATAAGTAACTTGACCACTAAGTATATATAAGTTAAAAAGTAATGAATAGACGCTGGGACTGTTACACATATTGTATTTAATTCACTCAACTCTTTGCACAAATAAACATCATCATCATTATCATCATCTTTCAAAATCTGATGTTAGCATTTAAATGCTTCATTTGTCATAAAATCACAATATTTTGTTATAGCTGTTACTAGTTTGTGCTTTCGTTAGATGTTAAATATTTTTATTGTTGCAATTCATATATTTTTGCGATAAATTCTGAAACCGCATTCATTATGTTACTGCTTGTGACAGTAACAAAAGCTGATGTTATCTTAAGTAATTATATTTATTACTTCCGTTAAACGTCGTGCAGACAGAAATGCGTGAGTGGTGACTATTATGAAGACAGCGATTTTTTCAAAGATAATGATAAACTACACTGTGTTCTAATAAGTAGCAACCAAACTCATCGTGATAACTTTGTCAATTCTTAACAGATTTTCAAAATTCTATCACTGCTAGAAAGAGAAGTAAATTTCCAACAAAACCGATATAATGCTTCCCACTATATTTCAGTATGTTGCGAAAGTTAGAAGTTCGAATTTGTGGTAATTTCCAAAAACCAATATAAAAATCGTGTCATATTTGACAAAAACTGAAACGTCTATTGTCATATGGCTGAATATTGTCACAATAGTTGCTCGAAGTGTCCGCCTTTTGCCCGCAGACATGCGCGAAGAAGACGTCCACGCCACTCGCCAATTGCACTGTCAATGACGGTCTGGTCAGTGCCATGCCAAACACACAGAAAACGCTGCTTCAGTTCATAACACCTGTTTAGTTAAAATCGTCTGCTATTTACAAAGAATATTTAACAGGAACTGGAAATTGAAACAACAAGTCAGTAAGTAAGCTAATTACATTAAAATTGGTTGTATGTTCAAAAATTAATGCATGTTACATTTTCGTTTGCATTTTCTTCCACATATGCCAAAACTCGAACTTCTAATTCTCGCAAGGTAGTGCAGCAACATACTGAAAGTATGATGTGAAATATTATAATGGATTTTGTTGCAAATTTACTTCTCTTTCCAGCAGTGAAAGAATTTTGAAAATCCGTTAAGAAATGACAACGTTATCGCCATGAGTTTGGTGTACTACTTTTTGGGACACAGTGAAGAATCGTTGAGTCCGGCTGTGCCTGTATTACTATCACACCAGCCGTGACGTCAAAGGTCCCTGTATGTTGCTGACACGGCGGGAAAATACAAATAGTTCTGAGTACTGACTAACTGAGTATTCCTACCATGCCAAGCTTCGAACTCGACTCGCTCCACAATATCTGAGTAACTGTGTCTCCACGATCTCTTCATCCGGGAACAGGTACAGACTCAGATCGTGTGACACGGCTGACTACATACTGACGAGAACACGCACCAAGTTGGCGAACGTGGTTTCCACTACTCCGGTCCGGCCGCCTGGAACACTCTGCCATCTGACTTACATGACATTACTGACACTAACGACTTAAAACTGTTTTTGAAAGATCGTGCGTACTGACTTATTATTGTTGTTGTACGGCGCTCCTAGACGGTTCGTAGAGCGGCGCCTTACAAATCTCTCATTGTATTTGTATTTGCATTTTGGTCCTAACCACACGTCTGCCAAGTTTCATGTCTGCATCTCCAACGGTTACAACGCTATCATGCTGGAGAGATTTTGCTGACTCAGCAGAACAAACACACAAACACCTGCCAAATTAGTCGCAACCACTTATATGGTGATCTACATTACAAGACGTTATTGGTTTGCTGACACACACATCGACAGACAACTATGGCTGTATCTTTAACCGTTTATGAGATATTCAGCGTCAAAATATACCGTGACCTTGAAAACTGGGTTAGGGGTTGTCCAGTGTCATTGAAAATGGCGCCGTTCGATAGACCATATACGACTTTCTATTGGTCCGCTATTGTAAATATAGCTCTATCTTGTACCGTTATTGAGTTATTTGACGTTGAATAATATCACGACTTTAAAAGCTGGATTAGAGGTGCCTCAAGGTCATTCAAAGATACGGCCATGTTGAAAACAATACTAGCTTTCGCCATCGCGTCTGGTAATGACTGAGATGGTGCGGCTTGTTTCAATCAGGTTCGAACGTCGTCTTGCTGAAGTAGTCTTAGTTATCGACTGTATCACCCCGACTCCGGACCAGTTTTACTGCGACGACACTCGACAACTACAGCGCGTGAACCGGACCGTCGACGACCATCTGGAACGACTTAACACTACGCGGTTTACTGCAACGTCTTACGTCTTCGAACATCCTGACCGACTGTTCCACGTCGACGACGGCGGCCTCGGGCGGCGGATCACCGTAGCTGGACCGGCTGACCGCAGCCGGACAGCGGCCGATGACGCTGTGCTAGTGGACTTCGGAATCATCTGGGTCGTGTTTCTGACGCTGGACGTGCTTCTCGTCACAAGAAGGATCGGTAATGTACATTTTTTTCGTATACTGGAATTATGAAAATCTTTCTTCGCACATGCGGAACAAGTACACGACAGCATGGCACGTCGCCGGTTTGGCTTAGTGATAACGCGTTGGTCTCGATCAACGTAGTTACTCTACGCCGGGCCCGGTTATTGCCTGGATGGGTGACCGTCTTAGGATGGGTAAACCACCTCGGCATAGAACCGGGCAGCCGAGTGCACTCAGCTTGAGCCGTCCGTCCTTGGGTAGGAAGGATGAGTACTTAGCGAAAGCTGGGGAAGTAAACAGACACACTGCATGATGATGATACACTAGCCCGTACTCGCGGTCTCGGAGTGTGGGCTGGTGGCTGGCTTTGGAGTTTGGACTAGTTAAACGGAGATCAGCGCCGACGTACGGGAAGCAGTATTAGAGGCGTGTTCGCGATGATGCGCTGTACAAATCCACATTCACTTTACTTTACAGATGGGCAGAAAAGAGCAAGCAACTTATTCGCTAGTGGATGCAGTGGAGTAGTGGTAGAGTAACTGTCTCCACGATCCACGAGAGGTTGCGGGTTCGACTCACACCCGGTCCACTGCAAGCAACCTTGAGAAAGTTGCTAACCTACTGTGTGCTCAAGCCAACTCAGCCTCCTACCCTCAGCGGTACGGGAAATGAGTAGTAGCTACGGCTACGGGGTGAAGGCCTAGTGTGGCTGATTGGGGCGATTGTGTGTCTGCTAGCTGCACCGTGGGTCCAATTGTCCGTTAGCGCTGGCAATGGATGGCCACATAATGCGCTGCGGCACCATTGGCTCATGCCAATCAGCTGCCACTTCCGAGATTGTAAAGCGCTG
>Ga0209149_1002206_pt1 | contig 10715 bp, 7 predicted proteins | sample WorMetTyACAVOLI2_FD_187423 | JGI IMG/M metagenome (GOLD analysis project Ga0209149, IMG submission 187423) | Marine gutless worms symbiont microbial communities from Max Planck institute for Marine Microbiology, Germany - Olavius algarvensis... ...
TCACCTCTGTCGGGTGGCAGATAACACTGTGATCCCATTGACAAGTGGCGTCCCGTAGTTCTGAGGTGAATTTCACGAAGAACTATACGCTCCTTTTTTTTACAAAAAGCGCGCTATATAAATACACTTACCTTTACCTTTTTTACCTTTGTTTTGAGCTGCATTTTTATGTCACAGTCTTTGATGTAATTGCTTTCCAGTTTATATTTCTTTATATTCTGTATCGTTACACTGCGTTATATTGTGATAACTGATGTAATTATGTTGTCTCATAATATTCTGATTATTTGTGAATAGAGATGTTAATCTGTGAGAAATTATTTTCTTATGTCAAGAATAAAATTTGCAGGTACTTGGTTGAGTCTCAATATGTCGTTGTTAAGATAAAAGTGTCACGAGTTAGTCAACTTAGTCGGCATAATCACTAAAGCGATGTAACATATTTAAACAATACTGTGCAGTGAAGTGTGCTGAAGCTAGTTAGTAGACTCTGTATGCTGTACAGCAGACATATGCTGAATGCACTGTGCAGGGAAATGGGTGATGAGAAGGTTGCATATTACAGTTCAATTGTTCAGTTTGATGCATTGTGTGGGGCATTGTCTGCAAACAGTCAGCATTCATGCGAGGTTGCTCTGTTGCATACTCTGGCTGACATTCGGATTGATGTCATCGCACACATGAGTGTTACTGCAGAACTGGGTGACATGTACCGCGGAGCGAGAAAGACAGCAATTATGATCCATGATGGTGTGTTGACTGTATTTATTCTTGTGCTCTCATTCATTCATTCATTTATTCATTCATACATGATGTCATTGTCATTCTGTGGCTCTGAGCTGGTTCTTAACATACAGTGTGCTTAGGCCAACTCAGCCGCTTACACTCAACGCGATGAAATATTGTATACGTGGTAGCTTACCTAGCGTGATCTACCTACCTAGGCTGAAGGTTTAGTGTGATGTGTTTGCATGAATGCTGCAAATACGATGCATTTATATTTTGCATACTAGTGATTAATTCATATAATTGTTTTCTATGGCGGGCAACAGACACGTGTACTTTACAAAAAAAGAGTTGCATTGGAGAGTAAGAGTAAATTGTCAGTCACACTGATATACATAATGTTTGGTTGACTGCTGAAAGTAGGCCTGTCATAAAGAACAGTTTTGTCACGTCATTGTAGAAATGTTACAGAAGCTGAAGCAGGCGTCAGAAGCTGGTGAGAAACTGAGTGAGGTCCCTGTATCTGATGAGCTGTATAATGTGAATTATACGGCTGATATCGAGGATTGCAGCGGTAAAGAACACGATGAACATGAATCGTCACATGTTAACGTGGTGAAATCAGCCATTGGAGATGATGACAACGATGATGATGATAGTGATGATGCTGATGATGCTGTCACTGATGTTGTGGGTGAAAAACATATTTCCAACATCAATGGCATGTCTCCAGTCTTGTGCCAAGCAAATTCAGACAGTGAGCCGTCAGATCATTCTACCGTATGTGAAGAAATGAACTACAGCGAGCGACAAGCCGATGCTGAGATAGACCAGTGTACAGTTGCTAAATCAAATTCTGTACATGACTCGCCTTGTGCTGATGATGATGACACACAGACAACTCCAGGTATTTCATTGTGAAACTGTTTTCATAGCTGTAGTGTAGGACCATATGTATCTAGCAGCTCTGGTGTGTTGAGATTCTTAATATACCAACTACAGTAAAACTTCGCTAAAACAAACTCGAATATAGCAGACAGACGGTTTATACAGATTTTTTATTCTGGACCTGGCTGAATCCCTATTAATTTCCATTGTAACTGTTACATTAATACAGTTAGAACGGACTGATGCTGTGGCTGTTGGTGAGATAAGTGGATAAGGCATCATTCGACTCGTGTGAGATGCGACCATAGACTCACTATGTGCATTGTCGGCGTTTTATTAGACCCCGGCACCAGATTACTCTCAACTGGTTTGTTTTATTTGGTCAACTCGGCCTCCTTTCTCTGCTCGTTGTGTGGACGTTGCACTCTAGAGGCTGCTGGTTACAAATAGCACTATGCACTACTGTGGTGCAAGCCATCATTTCGAATGATGATGATGATGATGTTGCATCACTGTTGGTATAGGTGCATTTTAAAGGTTTGTACTAGGAAGTGCCCACAAGTGAAGTGCGATTTTTCTGAAGCATGGGAGTAATTTTGACCGATAAAAGTTTGTTATGACTTACATGTACATATAATTTGATTTACTGTAATTGTCTCAAGCATTTGTAAAGTAGTTGCTGCTGTGATTGTCAAGCTGTCAAGAGAGTGACAAGGTCAATGACTGGCACACTATCTCGCAAACAATATGTGGCTGTCAGAGAAGGCAAGCACAGTTCCCACATATCATCTGTTGATGCTGGCGCTCGTCCATCGATATTCAAACTTGGTGAGTAGCACTGGTATATGATGTTTTTCATACGTTTCCATGTTCTTCTACCTGTGTTAAAGGGTTTGATGCAATGCTGTGTATATTGAAACCAACTTACGTGAGAAACAGTTGAAAAATTTATGTATTTATTGTACAGGGTAGTAGTAAGTACATAAGTAAGTAAGTAAGACACTTGAAAATGGTGCTAGAGTCATGAAAATGTAACAGCAACGCTTGCTGTTCTCCGTGGTCTCAGTGGATATGTTTTAAACTCCCAGTCGAATGTGTTGAGTGATAGGTTCTCGTCATACAGGGCAGATAGCAGACTGTTGTATATGCAAAGGTCCACAACTCTGCTGTCCCGCTCATAGCTGCACCATTGGCAACTGAATACATGCAGTCAATGCAGACCGTTGCCATTTTGCTTGCTTACTTATAAAAAGACATATTATTGGCCCTACAACTGGTTTGCTGGTTTCTGTGATTACTGTAAGCAGCTTTGTTTAGTTAGACATTGTCGTCAGCTGTTGTTTTGGGTTGCACAGATTTTGCACCTTCAATTTTGGATGAGTATTTGCTGCAGATTTTACAATTTTTGTACTTTTTTTCAATCGTCAGTCGTTTTGAAGTTTAAGATTAATTTTGTCTATTTTTTATATTTTTTAACTTTTGGAGCATCTTCTCATGAATTTTATGTTAACAAAAGACCAGAATGGCTTTGGAGTTGTAAATTACAAAGTAGACTTATGTAATAGACCATTGTTATAAATCAGCAGTCTGCTAAGAACTGACACGTTTCAATGTCCCACATTGTCAAATCCTGTCCCCTGACAAAACTGAATGACAGCTTATCTCGGCTACACTCTGCAGATGAAGATGCTGTTCCGTGGCTGACCAATTATCGTTCATGACACGCATACGAGAAGACGAAGATTGAACACTCAGTCAGCATTGGTTTCAGAAACTGGCGTTGAAACTACATAAAGTATCAGAAGTGCTGTAATGAAATACACTGCTTCATCCTGTTGCTAGAAGTAAATTGTTGGCAGTTTGGCTTCAGACTGAGGTGCAGTTATGCTTCTGTTTCCCACTGTCGTATTTTGTGTGCAAGTTCCATCAGATGGTATTGCAGCTTCAGTTATTGTACGATCGGAAGCTTAAATTGCTTGAGAAAAATAAGTAAGCTATAGTGTACTGTACTGATTAAGGTGACACTCTCATGTCAAAGACATTGCAGGGGCAGCATACAAAATTAAACAAAACTAAAAAAAACAAAAAACGACAGAAGCGCCGACAGTCAGTAGTCGCGGGCAGACAACAGTTATACTGTGCAGTACAATCACGATCACCTAGTCATTGTCAAACAACGACCGAAAAAGTACAGTCTTCAGCTCGCGACGGAACGTAGTCAGCGATGGTGCATTCCTGACAGACGATCTCAGGCTGTTTCACACACGTGCCGAAGCCACTGCAAAGGCATGATCTCCTAGTTTTGAACATCTGGTGGATGGCACCACCAGCATAGCTGTGTCAGCAGAACGCAGAAGGCGTCAAGTGTTGACGTCGAGTCTGGAGAAGGCCCCCAGCAAGGTACGACGGCGCTCTTCCATGAAGACAGCCGGAATGTAATTCGCTCCGGAACTCGCGACCAATGGAGCTCGCGAAGTAATGGCGTTATGCGTTCTGACCGCATTGCTGAGAAAACCAAACGGGTGGCGGCATTGAAGACGGACTGCAACCGGTCTTGCAACTGGCCAGAGATACCAGCGAGAACCAAGTTGCAGTAGTCCACCTTTCTGACAATCAGTGCACAAACCAAGGTCAGCAAGGCATGTCGTGACAGAGATCACCGCATGCTCCGGATCTGATGTAGAGCCGACAAGCATGCTCTGACAATGGCTGTGACGTGGTCCTCATGGTCATGTCAGCGTCGATGTAGACCCTGAGGTTGCGGATTGAAGTAACTAGCTGCACATCAGTGCTGCCAATGCGGACCAGACCAGACGGGATCTGGTGTTGTCGACGTGAAGGTGAGCACCAGAGGACTTCAGTCTTGGCGTGATTCAGCTGCAGCCACTAGATGCCATGCAAGCTGAATCCTCATCAACGCAGATAGACACTTCGTTGCAGAGTTTGGCAGAATCTGTGGGTCTGCAAAACCCGTAGAAAAGTTATCATTGAGCAGCATAGTACAGTATACAATGTCCATGCTTTACAATATAGTGTTAAATTGTTGCCGCTTTGTATGTGGGTGTTTTTCTTTTAATTTTATCAGTTTTGTTTCATTGCCAATCATGAGATCAGTATTTTGTTTTTGCCTTTATGGTATTTTTTTGATTTTGATTGCATTATCATCAACTTGATTAGAGACGACTGTTTCTGTGAATTGCAGGTATGGATGGTCAGTGGCGACGATATGTTAATCTCTATCGTACAAATCAGTTAGCCCTTAGCAAACAGCAGTTGGCTGAGGAACGTGACAAACGCCGATTTTTGTCGTATAAGTTCAGCGTTTCTACTCGGTCGTCACGTGAATTTGTGTGGCCGCTGTCGATCCATGGTGATAGTTCTGCTCGAGTGGAGGCTCTGCGGCAAGAGTTTCTGCGGCTTGAGGCATCCCTCCCAGCTGCATTCCTGCACAGTGCATGGATATCACATTCACACTCTCAGCGGTGGAAACGTGCCGTGAGTCTGTGTACCAGTTCACGAGAGTTTGGTCTTGCTCTGTCAATTCTTGTCACCTGCATGAAGCCAGTCGTGTTTAGGAGCATTTGGCGTGATGCAGTTGGTAAATAATTTGTTTTTACTTGTTGTTTCATTCTTAATACTTCTTTTAGTTATTTTGTTCTTTATGTGTCACATTTGAGTCCATTACTCAGTCTCTTTTTGAATGCATTTTTCTTTTTTTTAAACATCGGTTTATATTTATTACTAAGTTTAGATTTACGTAATTTGCAGTGTTCTATGCCTACATCAGAGATCATTAACCGAACATCTAAGAATGGCTATTTTGTTGACAGTATCGTGTTAGGTGTATAACAGTTGGCATTTGTCACATCACTGATTTTTGCTGCTCGATGCTGTGCATGCATGGCCTGTTTCGTCATGCAGTGTCTGTCTGTGTGTCCGTCATGTTTGTACATTCTGTCAAAACGAATAAACATATGTTTAAAAAAATTTCAACTGTCGGTAGCCAAGCAATTCTAGTTTTTCCATACCAAATGGCATGGCAATATTCCGACCGAACCCCCCTAACGGGGCGTCGAATGCAGGTGGGGTAGGCAGAAATCGCGATTCTGAGCCTATATCTGGCTTCATCGCATGCTGTGAACGCTGCGACGCCCCGCTGCTATCAACACGATTGTCGGCCGATGGCTGCCAATTGATGCCTGCTGGAGCTAGTGCTATCAACTGACGGTGGTCCATGCAGTGGTATATCACAGTCACTGTATAAGTCTGTTTATGGCATAGAAAGCCACACACCAGTGAATATGCCGAAGAGGAGAGAACATAATTTAATTTATGCAGCGGTAAATCTAACGTGAGAGTATAACTAATAATAGAAGATTGCGGTTGACGTAGTGGACAGTATGAAGCAAACTACTGAAAACCATGAAGCATTGCGCGGCCTCTTTGCGACAGCAGAGCTACTTGTCACTGTTGTTAGGACATACAAGTTTGTGCCGCATGACGGCAGCAGAAAAGGAGCAGTTGAAGAGGAGAGAGAAAGAGTTGAGAAGATGTCGTCTCACAGATGACAGCATACTGATGACATCACATGTCCATTACACGCTTGGATTGCATCATCAGGTATCATCTATTTACTGTAGCGTCTGAACTTGTGGGCCAAACTCTGTTTTGTGAGTGTCGTTCTGCGTGCTTCTGTTAGCGTTGCACCTTGCTTTGTAATAACATTTGTCTAATGATATCTTAAGTTATTTATGTTGTAGTTTATTTAATTAGGCAAGTGCTTTTGTCACTGTGGTCTTTGTTTTACCTTGTGCATGTGCAATGATTGAAATTTCGTTAGTGGATTTACGTCAGCTCTATGATCATGGTCTGCTGTTGAATGCATGCTAAAGGAGCTGTTGTCGCAAAACCCCATCTATGTAGGTTTGTGAGGCATGGCCTTGCCTTGTCTCCATATTTTAGAAGTAGTTTAGCAGAGACTTGTGTGCAAAATGGTAGAGCAGAACCTAGCTGTCAAATAGTATGGTCAGTTACAAGTGTAGTTGACTGCTTGTTGAAATGAAAGCATGTTGTTGAATTCTGTGGAAACGCTGCATCTAGGTAATTTACTTTTAAAAGAATTCTATGTGGAAATTGTGTGATTGCTTATGCCACATCTGATCTGGGTCCCCATTTACAAAGAACTTAAGACAGTGTCATAGGACAGTGACTGAGTGTGTGACAATATTAAGATAATGTTGACTGTCAAAAAATCTTGCGATAGACTAAAGACAAACTTACGACAGAAGTTACAATTATCTTAAGACCGCTGCTGAGCTATCACATTGTACTGAGTGTATTCAGTGCATCTAAGCCAGTGCAATAATGATGCACTATATAAATCTATGACATTGACACTGGCACAGTGTAAAGGCAAGTGTGATGCCTTGCTGTAGGTTTGGAAGCAGAGAGGTGAGGAATATCGGGTTTATGGAAGTGGTGGATGGCTGTGGTGTGCTTCAACACGTGTCTGCCAATATCGAGGCTGTCAACAAAGGCGCAGTCTGATGTCTTCAATGGCTGCAGTAGATGCTGCATTGGCACTGTTCAGTCATGACTCTACAGCCACATCACAGCCTGTTGCTGACTCGTGCCAAACAAATGAACCTAAACTGTCAAAACTGCATGGCCTGCTAAAACGACGGTTGCAGCTCTGTGCAACAGAAGATCAGATTAAGATTGCCGTGGAAGACTTGATAAGCGAATACAGGACTACAGAACAGTCAACTGATGAGACAGCAGTAGTCCGTGGAGTGTGTGATGTGGTAACAAAGTACAGCTGCTATTCTGCAACTTGTGATGCTTCAGGTCTGGCTGGTCACTGTTACTCGGCACTGTGCAGACATACACAGGAGCTAGCTTTCTCCTGTAAAGTTCGTCTTCCAGAAAAGCTACAGCAAGATCTGTGTCGGTTGAGTTACGCTGTGCCTAACAGTGAAGATGAGAGCCTGGCGGATGAGTCCTCCGTTGGTCAGAATGATGTTGCTGAAAGTAGTTTGGGATCGGACAGCAAATCACATAGTAAAATAAACGGTATCAGCAATTGTGTTCATGTCAGTCAAGAAATAGGCAAAGAGCAGTCGCTTGGTATTCTAGTTTCAGGAGACAGAACAAGACTTTGTGATGCTACAAAAGTGCTGAGCTTATTGACAGGTTTACTACGAAGACATGTATGCAATGGCCAGATCCGTTTAACAGAAGTCCTTGTCAGTAGGCTGCAGTCTCTGTTAGACACAGTGTCAGATACGCGAAACTCGGTTTGTTTGCGCGGAACTGTTCGCAAGTCGGGTCGGAGAAGAGCTGAAATACCAGTTGCTCATGACTTTCGGACTCGATCGCGTAGCCAAAGTGTTTTCGTTCTTACAGCGTCCAGTCTGAGACATCTTGCACGAAGTGGTGGCATGCTTGTTACCATTCCGGGGTTTTCATCTACTGCTTCCACAAGGACTGACTCTGGATGGATTTACATTGGTCCTCGACCTCTGTTCTGTACTGCGTGGCAATACCGGACTGCATCAGCATGTAGTCTGTCAGCAGTAGCTCTGCAGCTGCGAGTGCTCAGGTGTTGTATTCGATGGGACGACATGTCGAGTGACACTTCTACTCTGGAAGATGTGACTGTTGCTTTGGAAAACGCTGTGCCTACCACGACGACAATTCTTCGCCGGAGAGATGTGGGCCAGGACGGTCTTCGTTCTGAATACCTTGTACGTCGAGTATCAGCACCTCTAGCAGCGGACGATGACTGGCACGGTAATTAAGAGTGTAACTGTAATGTTAGCTTGGTTTGTGTTTTGCTTTCTTTCTGTATTACAATATTACTTTACTGACAATAAAATAGTTTTGTATTTGGAATTTGATATTCATTTGTGTTTAATATGCTGCTTACTGCTGTAATGACTACCTGTAACAGAGTCTACTTAAATTAGTTCAGAGTCTTGAATTAGTTTTTTTTGCCTATAGTGAAGACTAACTCTTGACATTAGTTTGTGGCTTCACTGAGTGATCTTGTGAGGTCAGCCTGATTTTTGCAGGTTCAGTATCTAAAATATTATGGCATATATGATATTTATAAAGTCTGTGGGACCTTGAATATCTGTTCAAGGCTGTTGAAGATTAAGGTAAGAAACACGTGAGTCTGTAATATGAGATCTATGCTGTGACAGTTGACGAACTTTAATGTTTTATCTCGTGTTACACTCTGGCCCATGTTCACGTTGCAGTAGCTACCACCTTTTGTTGTGGATTTATCTGGCCATGTAATAAACTCAGCACTGAGGTAATTAGGCAGTGATCTGGTAGCTAATACCTACTGCATGATGGACGGCCTTAGTTCTTGCGCACCTCACGCCGTGGACCCAAGGGTCCAATTTAGCGGTGCATGTGAACAGAGCCATTGATGACCGACCAGCGCATACAGCAGGACACCATCTGTTATTGGTTGTTCAAGCAGCGACTAATACTGAACGAATTTATTAGGTTATTACTGCCAGAAATGACATCAGTTACTGTACTTTGAATTTACAGTAGATTTGTAATTTAGTGAGTGTTGGTTCTAGAATTGCTGCAGTGTAAGCTGCTTTAATAAAGTTTCAGACAAACATACTTCTACACTTCTGTTCTAGGTCACAAGTTATGCGTTAACGATTGCTGTGTGAGATTATTACTTCCTTGTGTTGTCGATGGTTTGATGACAGCAGCAGCAGCCCAACATCGTTTCCCTTGGCCATTGTAAGGCAGCAGCTATTTTCTTCCGTCATCTGACTTGACTTTTGATGTAGTCTTTATTGACAACCTCAGAGTGACCGACAACATGTGCTGTCCACGTGGGTGTCATTGATCGTCAGCATGCAGTTCTAAATAATATGGATTTCTCTATGATAACTAGCTTCTTGTTTATGTTAATGTGCAGAGGAGCGTGAGCGTGAGCGTCAACTGCCGCAGCGCAGTGGACTGCGGGAACGCCGCACTGCCAATATCTCGAGACTAACACAACCAGCAGTCGTTGAAACCTGGGTTGCTGAGGAAGATCTTCAATTGGCTGAGATCAAACAGTTTTTTGAAAGGTGCAATTTTTAATTTGGCATAAACTGAATGTGCTTAAATTTTTGGAAATAATGTATTAATGAGAAATTGTGTGTACAATTGGTTGTTGGTATTTGAAAATATTTAAATGTTTTGTTAGTTAAAATCAGTCTGGTGTGAAGTTTTATGTGAGTGGCACTGAATTATGCCTACTGATATAAACAAGAACCGGCGTGTTGTGTTAACCTGTTCTATTTTATTTCTATATGTACCACTAACCAAGACTGTCGTTATTGCTGTGCTGTATGTTGAAGGTCACAAAGACCTGTCCGCCAGCGAGTTCCAACCAAGATCTTCACTCCTGAGTGGACAAAGACACGGAGGAATTCTAGAAAAAGTTCTTGGTCGTCAAAACGTTTGCGTCATTTATCTGCCGTGCGTAGAAAACGACAGTATTCCTCAGCACGCCGGGCTGGACGTCTGAGTCACCTGTCTAATGTCGCCAGAAACCAGCTGCTGTCCTCTTCACATCGTCTGAAGACTTCCAGTCATTCAGCCAGTCAGCACAGTCAAACGGCTGAAACGCCTCTTCATTCTGGACCAGTTAGTATTCACCGAGTCAGTCTTATCTTTGTTTTACTTGTGTTAAGCATGTGCTGTAGATTATTGCCGGCAACCAGGCAGCAGTAGACTGCGTTCATCGTGTACCAGTGGAGGACCTTGTGCTCAGTCAGAAGGACAAGCCAAAAAGTCATCGGTCAGCTCTTTAGATTTTGCGTGAAACTGCCATTCTCTGTTCAAGTGTACACAGAAAAATAATTCACCGTGATCTCCAGCTCACATGCTTCAAACGATATCGTGCTCAGCTGTTGTCTGAAGCCAATCGTATCTCGCGTCTCACTCGCTGATAGAACAACCTTATCATCTACAATAGATCTTGTTATTGTTTAATTATAAACCGTAAGTTGAATAATAAGTAAGTAAAATAATATTAGGGGAGAGGTTTTGCAGTTAATATCCTAGAAAATCAGCAATTT
>Ga0209149_1002207_pt1 | contig 10714 bp, 5 predicted proteins | sample WorMetTyACAVOLI2_FD_187423 | JGI IMG/M metagenome (GOLD analysis project Ga0209149, IMG submission 187423) | Marine gutless worms symbiont microbial communities from Max Planck institute for Marine Microbiology, Germany - Olavius algarvensis... ...
CCTTTCTGTAATTTTTGCAGTTTTAGATGTGTCATTCGCCGTTAACTAGTGTCTAAACTACAGTTTTTTTACATTTATATTTGCAGTTTTATTACATTTCTGTAGCTGTTACATTGCTCACGGAATGTAGTATGTGGTACGGTGTACGTGGTCCACATAATTTTTGAGGTGCTCCCGTAACCCAGAGAGCCACTACAGGTTTGGCACTAAAATATTACTGCAACTTATTACCATTCAGACTGTGATCACGGCTTTACGGTAGTACAGGCTGTTGTATAAGCCATATGTCCAGTGCATTATCCCGTAAAATTTGATGCAGATATCTTTATCCAATCTGGAGTTATTGACATTTTTTTTCTCATAACCTAAAAATCCAAGTCGGCGGTAGCCGCCATCTCGGAGTTTCAGGTTATGTGAATTTGACCATTCTAGCGTGTCGATAGTGTGGTATTTGAGCTCTGTACCAAATTTGGTTCAAATATCTGTTATAGTCACTGAGATCGACGCACATATGCTTCTGACTTTCATTTTATGACGTCATGCGAATTAACATCGGGTTTCGACTTTTGGTCACGCAGTCATCTCCGCATGGCCGTGATGCATCTTCCCATAAAATTTAGTGCACATATCTTTATTCAGTCCAGAGTTTTTGACATTTTTCCGAAATTCAAGATGGCGGCAGCCATCATCTTGGATTTTCAGGTTATGTGAATTTGGCCACTCCAGCGTGTTGATAGTGTGGTATTTGTGTTCTGTACCAAATTTGGTTAAAATCTGTTATAGTCACTGAGATCGACGCACATATGTTTCAGACGTTCATTTGATGACGTCACGCAAATTGACTTCCGGTTTCGACTTTTGGTCACGCGGTCATCTCCGCATGGCCATGATGCATCTTCCCATAAAATTTGGTGCAGATATCTATCCAATACAGAGTTAGTGACATTTTCCCGAAATTAAAGATGGTGGCTGTCGCCATCTTGGATTTGTTGGGAGAGCCATGCAACCACCCACGCAGGCACATTCATGGTGCATACTCCCTGTAAAAATTTCGTCATGATCGGCTAAGTAGTTTTCAAGTTATAACGATTTGAATTTTTTTCGTTCAGGTTTGACAGTCCTATTCACTCCCCAAAATTTCAGTTTTTGGGGGTTTTATCCCCAAAGTTTAGGGGGCACATCGTTCAGACTCCCAAAAGGCACATCCTTGCGTGATTTCTCGTCTTTTGAGTTATTGCACGTAAAAATCCATCAACTGGTCTTACCTCTGCACGAGTCTTAGAAAAAAAGGTATAAATAAAAAAGGAACAAAAACGTTTATTTCACCCATTTCCCAAGAAGCCCCCGTGGATGGATTTGTACCAGATTTGGTTTAGGGGGTCCTCTCGCAGACGTAATCAATTGTGCTGAATTTTGTGGCAATCGGTTCAGGGTTGTTATTCTGTACGGGGTCAAAATTTGCCATCTCCTACTGACTTGGCCTGTCGTCGGTAACACAGTGCTGGCGGCACCGCGCAGCCTGTGATCATTCTTAGTCACCATGATTAACATCATAATCATTATCAGCAGCAGCAGCAATGAATTCATTTCTGTTATTCAGTAATTCTTTTTTTAATTCTGCAGAACACCAAGCAAATAATTCTTAGTTATCGATGGTTTTACTAAAGATATATAATTAATTTATGTAACTAAAAATTCCGTTATAAAATTGGATGTATCAGATTGTATGTCCATTAGATAGTGACACTTTTCTTATTACTACTATGCTTAGTTTTTGTTTTACTGGCCAATTTTGCATGTTCACCACATGTGAGGCCAGGTGAGGCCCACCATTGCTACAGGTTAGGCCAGGTTAAGCCAGGTCCCAAGGTCTCCCAAGGGAAACCTTTAGAGGTGGCCGGAGTGAGAATTTTTACAGGTCGGATGCCCTTCTTGATGCCCAATGGTGTCAAAGCCATGAATGAGTTGCTGTTATTATTACTAAGCTATAGATATCCAAAACCATACTGAAGTAAACAGCTTGCAAATAAACATAGGCTACATAAGAAAAACCTTGTAGAAGTAAAATCAAACAGTCATACATCACCTGTAGACCAACTTTGATGTTCTTTGTGAGAGCTCCTTCGGGGAACACGGCCTGGACTTGCGGAATTACTGATGACGCAATCATTCCGCCATCAGGGCCGACAGTGTTCGACTCCTGTCTTACACGAGTCACAACAGCAAAGTAATGTGGGAAGTCTGTAGTCAAGATCCGCGTTATGCGCTTCTGATAAAGCTCTTCAGCACTCTCCAAATCTACCAACCACATTGCCAAGACCATCAAACGTTTGTTGAAGAAGCTTACTACAACCAATACAAGCAATACTGATGATCGACATCTATTTTAACCACTATTAATTTATGCAGATAGATCTACGAACAATTTCATAAACGTAACTGAACAAACCCTTTACTTGTTACCAGTAAGTTCGTAAATGAAACAGCTTGACAACTTCTGTTTATTATGAACTTCAGTGAGCTTTATAAAGGTAGTCATTAATCAGCAAATACAAAAAGGCACAACATAAAATCAATCGATAAAATTAAACTGAACTTTCCTTAAATTATACAACAAAAAAATGATGCATAGTCATCCACAGGTGAAGACAGAAACACATTATAACACACGTGTTAAGAATGAACAAGTGTGCTGAACTCCGCTCTGGTTGGGTCATCTCTACCAACAGAACTGCTCTGTCCGATTTCTTATGTATGCAGCTGTACAGTTCTGAATAGGGAATCACAGAAAGCAACTAGTCTAAGCTAGGGGTAGCCCCGCAAGGTACAGGGGCCGAAATTCAAAATTCTGCTTCCGAGAAGTTTCGTCCAAAGACCTCTAGAATGTATAAGTGAGGTTTCATCAACGTCGGCCCAGCGGACTCGGAGCCTTGGGGTTTTGAAAATGATGACACTGCACGGATGCACAGAAGGAATTTGACTGCTTATACAAGTCATCTCCGGAGAGATAACTAACAAGAGGTCAAAGTAATTTGACAAAAAGTGCCTCACGGGGGGCCCATTCCCCGGTTATGGGTCACCCCAGGGGGTCGAAATTTGTACCATTGAATTCCTGGGGTAGGGTTTCCTATTAGTGTTCCATAGTAACTATAGGCCTAGGATGCACCATTTGGCCACAGTGCACGAGCGTGACAACCAACAACCAACGACGTCACGACACAGCCTATCTCAATAAGCGCCTCTTTTACTAACGTAAAGTGAGGCGCTTAATAAAAGTATAGCAACATAGGAAACCAACTGACCACTGAACGATCCATCAAGAGCATCTTGCACGGCTTCCTCCGTCGCCACAGTCGAATGTTCCCGCCAAGTCTGTCCATTGTCACTGCGCAGTATCGTTATCTCACGCTCGTTGCCACGCAGTGATGCAAAATGTGGCACTTCAATCAGCACTGGCCTAAAATAATAGCCACATAGCAACCTCTGAAATGATCCATGATGACCATCGAATCGGAACTATTATAATTAAGAACTTTTCTGAGGATAACCATGACATTACATGCCTGTCATACTGATAAATATACAACACTAGACTCTAACTGCAGACCACCAATCAATACACTATATACAGTGTACAAAACTTACACTAGCACACTCTGATAGCCTATAATAATTATGCTTAAAGAGTGATGACATACGAAAAACAATTTTAAAATTTTTTTGGCTTTTCAAAGGATTTGATAACAATTCTCAAACTTACAGATCGAGTGCTTACTGTACTAACAAAAACAGAAAAGGCATGTACTGTCTGAATTGTGTGTGTGTTGTACAACCAGTTCTTTAATGAAATAAAGTTTATGTCTCTGGTTTTCTTGCATAACTCCTAAAAATAACCAATCTGAATAAATTTTTCAGAAAACAGAGCCGAGGAAAAGCTGATTTAAACAATTAGAATCATCATTCCCTCTTTTATAGTGTCTGAAATTTTCGTTCAGATTGGTTAACTTAATTTTTGTAAGAGTTATGCAAGTAAATAAATTGGCAGTTTTACTGAGACACAGCATATATACTGTTCATAGTCTTTCAACATATCAGATACAGCAAAAAACAATTACATGTACGTAAGTAGTAAGTAAGTAAGTAAGTGTATTTATATGGCGCAAAAAATCAAGATGTGTGTAAGATAATAAGATTCTAATCTTATTAAATAAAGTGAATGAGTATCAGACATGCAGCTGTAAAAATAAAAACTTGTACATTACAGCTAGATTAAGTAAATGTAAATAACAATAAATGTACCCAAGGAACTTGGCTGACGTTGGTCCAATTTCTAGAATTCTGCTGGCAAGTGCTTCGCCTTCCATTAGAGGTGGTGGGTGTGTCAGCTTTTCCTTCTTGACCAGTTTACATGTGACTCGGGTCGGCATGCATGCTTTACCAGGAGGAACGATGATACGGACTCCGGAGTGACGACAACCACGCATTGCACCGCCACGTGCATCCACCATGAAACTAACTAAGAAGCTGTGCAGCAACATAAATCAGCATCTGGGTTCACACGTACATACATATTCATGTACAATATTAACACAAACAAGCCAAATATTACTTGAAAAAATTGTACTTTCAAAGTATAGTTACGGTAGCAGTCAAAAACTATATCAAAATCAAGATACATCACACCAGCAGAACAGAAGTCGTCAAACGTTAAGTAAGCCTACAGAAAATTATCATAGCGGCAAACAGAACGTAAAGTCAGTAACATTTAAAGCATAAGTCGACGTTCGACGAATCAACTTTTCCGACTGATAGTGCCTCTGATTCAGTTTTATTGCTGACTCCGTGTGTGCCTTACAGATGTATATATAATAATGATACCATCCACAAGGTTGCAAAATACAGTACATCTTCAAGCACATTGCTACAGAATCTCTTGGCTAAATGAACTGATGCTCGCAAGTTTCTTGCTGACCTTGGACAGAGGATTTCTCACGTTTCTGTGAGACGATAAGGAAACAGCTTTTTGTTTCAATGCATTTCTGATTTGCTATTTCGGTTTGATTCTGTTTTGCTGCACAACAGCTTTGAGTTGGGCGGGAAAATATATATAATAACATTAATACTAATACTACCAATAATACTAAACTAAAAGCTTGTTCTTGTTGTTACTGACAACAATGGATTTCTGTTATTTGTACAAACAATTATTAATTATCAGAAGCAATATCAGTTTTTGGACACAAAGCAGAATGTGTAGTGTAAAAAAACTGTGTAAGCAGACTACGGATGAGATCACATTTGCGAATGTAATGAACAGGCTGCATGTTTTTGTGTTACTTTGAGTAACCCTCAGCCCAGCTGGACGGACCTATAGCTACAGTCACCATAGATGCTGGCTCTATAGCTTCTATAGCTTACCAAATGCACAATGTCTTGATAACTTGTATCATAGAATATGTTGATGACTTCAATAACAAATACTGCAAGACAACTTAACTACATGCACTGTTTACAGTATTACACACTGCATTATCTTACATACACCTACAAATGAAATAAGCCACAACTGAAGAAAATCAGCAGCTGACAGTACACAGAGCATGCAACATATTCACAAAGTGCAATATTACCTCTTCCACTTCAGTTGGCTATACAGTGCAGATCAATTTATCATATATTTATACATAACATACAAATAAATGTACTGACATATTTAATACCGTCCAATAATTGTCTTGCTGATGAAATTAGGATACCATCACATGTCATTCATACTCTTGTGCAATTTGCAATTTTGTAACTTTTATAAATTAATTCAACAGTTACTTAAGAGTTTACTGCTCACACAAACCCAACACAGATGAAACCTAGTGAGCAGATGTTGGCCATTTAATAGAATGCTTATGTAAGTACGCACGTCTGTTTACTGAACTTGTGTTAGAAAGACTACAGAATAACGTTTTGTCAATGTACACAATAGCAAAAAATTGACTGATGCTAAGGAAGGTCATTCGCTAAAAACCAGTCTAATAGTCTAATACCAATACGAGTGAAGTAAGCTTGCGTGATAAATCTACAAATTAAGCTCCATGACTGCTGTTTGGAGTGCTCCTGTAGCATACTTTCATGATATCGTCACTCAGATCAGTACGTTTATGATGATGATGATGATGATGACGATGACGACAATGATGATACTGATGAGTGATAAGCCAGGAAGAAAGTTTTTTTACAAAAACTATACAGTATTAGAACCCTAAAAATTTCCAGTCACTTTTGGAAAATTATGAGGCAACTTATGGCTAGAGGAATCAGGGGCCTAGCTCCCCTATGGTCACACCTGACTTTTTTGATTACTGTGCCTTATAAATACTCTTACTTACTTACTTACTTACTTACTTACTTACTCACTTACTTACTTACTTACCTATTGCATGACTGATAAGTCGTAAGCCTCAAATGAAAGAGCAGTTTTAATAAATACTCCACAGCATCTATTTTAAGAATCTATTTCCCTGCACCATATGCTGCTAAAATACTGTACATCATTGTCAGACCACTCAGATGAAGCCGGACAGTAAAGAAAAACAGATATTATTACCCTAAGCTAATGGGATGTCTGGAGACGGAGTAGTCAGATGAGTCATAAACTGGTGGAGCAGATGATACAGCACTGTAGGATGATTCGTAGTAATCCACAGTGGACGTGTTGTCCATTGTGTGACCGCTCTGCACGTTATCAACACAAATAACTTATAGCCAATAGCTATACTGATCATACTAACAATGATCAGGTCATCATATCATCATCACCATTATCATGACAACGACAAAAACGATATGATAATAATCGTGATGATAATACTAGGGGAACACATGTACTAATTTTCATGTGAACCTGGGTTACTCCTTCATCAGTGATTCCCGACGGGTTTGCTGCAAAATTTGTGGTTGGATGCCCTCACCAATGCCAACCAAGGAAATCATTCAACAGACCTTATCATTCCAATGAAACTTGCAAAGTTTCTGAGGATAACATCTATTAATATTAAAGAGCTGACATAAAGAGAGCTACATCCCTTTCTCAGGAGTCAGTAGATGATGTAACATTTTTCCACAGAGAATTGCTAGTTGTAGTAATGGAAAAATTTATTTGCCAACGTCACCACAAAAATAAAGGTGGCAAAGTTTTTCTTGGGACACGATGTAATAGCACTAGCAGTATTTCTTTAAGTCACAATGCACACAGAGTTCATGAGAAATGATCACAGTTGCACACTGTAATCAGTACTGCAGTTAGCTTTTTAATGGGCACGTTAAAACCACACAGCAACGGAGGTCATTATACAGTAATATGGTGATTAATACACTGGCCGTTGATGGGTGGGCTGTTACATTTAGTACAGCGAGGAGGGGACTGGATCCATACATGGCCAGTGTACCAACTTCATGTTATTCGATGTGGCACTGTAACTGCCTTCGCACTTAAAGGGTTAAAGGATGCCAGAAGAATAATAAATCTCAAGCACTGTACTTATGAAAGAAATATCGATCCTGACCGCCATCATCTGTGGTGCAACAGTGCAGGCAATCATTTGTTCAGACTGTTCTTGGCTCTTGTCCTTCAGCTCATCTCCGTGACGCATATATCTCATCTCATCATCTATGGCACCAGGTCCGTACGATGAGGACATACTGTATCGTTCACTGGTCGGCTCAAAACCAAACACGTCCTGCTCGTCCTACAAACATCGATGTCACCCAGTCCACAATTATCACAAACATGTTAAAAATGCTACATGCATTGTTTAACGAAAATGATGACAAACCGCAGCAAAGCATGAAATGATGATAAAATTAAATAAAATTACATAAAAGACTCTTGCGACAAATGAGAACCGTTTGTATAGTTTCTAAATTGCATTCTGTCAATAAAATTATGGTCGACATGATAAGAAGCAAGTTTTAACATAAGTCTTAGATCTCAGGTTGTATGAATAGTTAGTTTGATCAAGTAGAAGACTATGTAGCAGGTGATGCTGGAAACAGGTGATGCTGGGAGTTGATGACGGTATGAAACAGGCTGTCATCAGCATCCTTGGCGAGTTGTGTGACTAGCTTTGTCTCCAGAATAAACACCAAAACGTTGAGCACAACAATGAGAGGCCTCCAAACGTTGTCTGTCAGATGCTGTTGCAAAGCCCCATCCGGCACTCGAGGCATACAACAGTTTGGCAATAATAACTGTATACTGGTACTGTTTGCAGCAGTACTCAGTCCATGCCATGGCATTGCAATGTCCCCAGCACATGCATCAACTGAGCACACGAGCTCAGTAAAAATTTGCTGTGATATTAACAGAAGAATGTACATTTTATAATTTGATATTTTAACACTTCTGGAAGGAGGTACAGATAGCTGTTTATAATACAAACCTCTGCTTCAGTTGCTGACACTGCTTGACTTACAAATGTCTGTATTACTATTACTGTCACTGTTATATCACATATAACAAAAGACACTACACCAGACAAAAACTGTTATCAGTTTTAAATGTGTTTACACTAAAATCAAGTGACAACAACTGTTGACCGTGGCTGGGTGGACAGAGTCATCTTTCAGAATCTTCATGTCGTCCATCGTCAGATACTGGAATGACTGGTCGCCAATCATCGTTTCTTCACCTGCCAAGTTAACATACCATTTGTTTCAAGCTCATCATATGCTGTTCACCATTACTTACACGAATAATGGGACAGGGAAACCTCTGGGGACAGCCGAGACAGGAATTCTACAGGCTCGATGACCCTCCTGTCGTCCAACCAACACTGTTAAGCCACTGAAGGCAACCCACAGGGCAGGCTTTGGTGACATTACTAATGAAACACAATTACTGGCAGTTTACACATAGGCAGTGAAATCAAATTAAATTACACCCAGAGAAAATAACATAAAATTTGTTTAAAGATACATATACATTATACAACATAATGTAACAAAATAAACAAGAGGTCAAAGTAATTTGACAAAAAGTGCCTCACGGGGGGCCCATTCCCCGGTTAGGGGTCACCCCAGGGGGTCGAAAGTTGTACAATTGAATTCCTGGGGTAGGGTTTCCTATTAGTGTTCCATAGTAACTATAGGCCTAGGATGCACTGTTTGGCCACAGTGCACACGCGTGACAACCAACCAACGACCAACGACCAACGACGTCACGACACAGCCTATCTCAATAAGCGCCTCTTTTACTAAAGTAAAGTGAGGCGCTTAAAAATTAAAACATTAAAATCCAAAATACTGTTAAGCGGTAAAGCAATCTGCAAAAAAATGCAGCAAACAGCACACAACCACAAATAATGATGTAAGCAGCTCACAAAAATTAAATAACCATTAGATTAAATGTGTTAACAGAACAAAACTCAATTGCACATAATGTTTATCACTCAGTTTACCAAGACAAGTTAAATCAATTCACACATCACTGTCTGATAACATCAACACAAATGAATTTAAACAGAACTTCACACATGCTACATGAAAGTAAGTGAATAAGTCGGAACATTTGTAAAGGGTGCAAAAATCACAGAAACACCTTAACTGCTGCCTCAGAAATGACAATTTTTTAACTTCCATTTGAAAGTGCTCAGTGACATGCTTTGTCACACAGCATAGATGGCCGACTATTCCATACTGTGAACCCACACAGTACAAAACTCTGGCGTCTGGTTAAGAAGCCGTGCAATGCTCCAGGTCATTCGAAATTACACTACTGAATAAAGCATGTGTAAGTTCCTATTAGTATTCTATTGTAACTATGTCTCTATCTTGTACACACTTCTCAGATATTCTACGTTGAATAATGATGTGCTCTTGGGGGGTCACTAAAGATCATTGACAATGGCACCATTTGACAGATCATATAGTGATCGCACAGCAAAAATCACGCAATCAAATATTAACTCAAAAAATAGGCATAAACGCGAATGGGATTACCGTATTATGACATATCTAAATGAAAAGCCAGCATTTACGGATAACGTTTTGCACATGACACATCATGAAGAAGCTCACAGTCTCTGCTGCTAACACACACTTCAAACATCATGCTGCTTTCAACTTCACTTTTTCACACAACTACCTGGAAGCAAGTACTGTGGATCCATGTCGTCATCAACCATTGGTAGGTAGGACGGCTCCATCCCAAGTAATATATGTCTAACATTGAATTCTTCTGGCGTCGGTGGTGTTGATCCTTAAATTTATTTAAGTAAAGTTTTTTAAAACTATATGACATATGCAGTATGCAATGTACACATTAAACTAAAAGCTGTGATGAGCACTTAAAAACCCTCGTCATACAACATTTAAAAAATATAATAAATAATTAATAAACAAAAGCAAACTGTTACACAACCACAGAATAAATTATATAACATAACAAGTTACAAGAAGCCGACAGCTTTCATTGATTGCCAAGTGCAAAAGATATTTATTCACTGTAAACCACACCCAGTGTTTAAAGATAGAAAAAAACAGTGACAAACTGATGGACACACTGTAATTACAAAAAAAAGCAGCTGGTGCCTGCCCACACAGCAACGGGCTGCTGGGCCAGCATGCGATTTCATTATGGATTTGCTGGCAGACTGTAGTGACGATTTCCGGCGGTATAACGGCGCTGGAACTGGCAAGAGATCTACCGGCCTACCATACT
>Ga0209149_1002208_pt1 | contig 10712 bp, 7 predicted proteins | sample WorMetTyACAVOLI2_FD_187423 | JGI IMG/M metagenome (GOLD analysis project Ga0209149, IMG submission 187423) | Marine gutless worms symbiont microbial communities from Max Planck institute for Marine Microbiology, Germany - Olavius algarvensis... ...
TCTTGTGGTTAAGAATTTCTACAACACATCCTTTGTGTAATTAATTTATTTTATATTTTGTTTAAATACGTACCACTTATTTGTCATATGTAAGACAAGCTAGTTATGTGAAAGACTAAATGTATTGACCCTTTAACGGGCGCATTAAAACCACAGAGCAATGGACCATACAGCAATATGGTGATTGGTACACTGGCCATTGATGGGTGGGCTGTTACATTTGGTACAGCGAGGATGGGACCAGGTGGGGCCGCAGCCCTCCTGGGCATGGGAGGGCTGTTGCCCCGCCCGGACCCCTCCTCACTGTACCAACCCATCAGTGCCCAGTGTACCAACTTTATACTATTGGATGTGGCCCTGTTATTACATTTGCACTCTAAAGGGTTAATTTATGAGTAATAATTCAAAATTATAATTAATGAATGATGGTTTGTTTGTAGTCAAGAACTGCTACGAAAGACGAGTTGTGTTTGGTACACAGGTATGCATGCTGCAGATGTTGGCAATAGTACTGTATGCCTGTGGTGAATGCTATAAAGTATCTGATGGTGGTGTGGTGGATCTGTTGTTGGTAATCCGTCCCAACACTTTAGTCAGTTTGCCTCAGCAGCTGCTTGTCACAGCAGCAGATGCTTACAACAGTGAACTGGCAAATGTGTGATGCTGCTGAGAGTGCTGCAGTTGAATTCAAGCTAACAGTCAGTATGATGATAATGAGTGATGATGACGTAATGATGATGATGAGGATGTTAATGGTAATGCTGTTGCAGCTGTGGTTATGTGAACACAGTTGAAAAATGTGAATCGCTGTCAGATGATGAACTCGTCGTCGTTGAAAGAGGATTTCTTTCCGTTTATTTCTGCCAGGTTTCAGCATTTTCACTGTTTTTTTTCTGGATTTATGCCACGCAGTGCATGCACGCTATCGTGCGGTGTCTGTCCGTCATGTTTATTGTATCGAAACGGCTAAAGATATGGCCATAGTTGCTGTGGAATGCTCATAGAAAACCATATCCAAGCTTTTCAATGGTACCATTTTCAGTGACCATGAGTGACCTCTAACCCAGATTTATGATATTATTCAACGTCAAGTAACTTGAAAACAATAGAAGATAGAGCTATAGTTACAATGGCAGACTGATAGGATGTCGTATATGATCTGTTGACCTGTGACCTTAAATGACCCCTAACCCAGAATTCAAGGTCACACCATTCTTTGACGCTGAATATCTCAGAAATGGTATAAGACAGACACAGTTAGTTAGTTACAATGGAATACTAATAGGGACTTGCATGTGCCCTACTCGAGGATGTCATCTCGAATGAGCAGTCTTTTGTGTGCAGCTCAAGCTTTTATACGGCATGTTGATTGTGAATATCACTGCCTAAACAGCAAAGTGATTACAGCTTGCGACGTTCAACATCTGCAGTCCATTCTTAACACAGCCGTACGTCTGGTCGCCGGCTCCTCGCGACGTGACCTCCCTGTTGCGAGATCGCCACTGGCTTCCTGTTAAGCAGTGCGTCGAGTACAAGCTGTGTACGATTGTTCACCGTTGTCTGTACGTCGACGCACCGTCATACTTGGTAGATCTTATCACTCCATCTGCTGCTGCGAGTACGAGAGCCGGTCTGAGATCAGCTGAGTTGATGACCGTCACAGTGCCATGCACGCTGTCGTCATTTGGAGACCAGTCTTTTGCGCCGGCCGGCCCGTGTGCGTGGTACAAGCTACCGTCACACCTCCGTCTGATGCAGTCTGCTGACACTTTTAGACGTCATCTTAAAACATTTTTATTTCACCAGGCTTTTTTATCATGACATTGTTAGGCGCCCTTGTTGTGTTCCTGCACTTACATCGCCGTAATCTTGACTTTTTAGAATAGAATAGACTACTGTTATATTTGGCACAGAGGCGTGAATGTTCATCATCGCGTTTAAAACATTGAAATGTACTGGCAGCAGTTGCATGATCACGACTGTTAATCACAACTAGCAGTATTTAGCTTACACATGGCTAGCATGTGACACAAGTCAAGATGCCCTAAAACACTTTACAGACTCCCATTGGTTGATTCTGAATATCTTACATATACAGCATTCCAACAGCAGTTAAGTTCCTTTAATAGACATTCTGTTAAACAATGCTGACGTTGAATTATGGTAAGCAGTACGATTCTTGCAACTGTAGCTGAACATCTTAGCTAGCATTATAACGATGATTCATGACACAATTATGTGCAGGGTGTGTAAAATTTGCATTGCACTTTATGGCACTAATATCTGAACTAACATGTTTTCCAGCAGTAAATTGTACACCTAAGTAACTAAATACTGCTACTCCAACTAATATATGTGTGTGTGTAATGAAACAGGCTTCATACCGTGCTGCTTTGCTGTCCGCCGGCTGCGGCTTGAACGTTGTCGATGAGGTTTTGTCTGGCCAGGTACAAAACTGACATCAGATTAATTTATTTCATGTCTAATTAATGTCAAGCCCAGCCTGCCTCGGTGGTGCTGTTGGTAGCGTCGCAGTACGCGCTGCCTGGCTATGGTGATCGGCGAGTCTGGGTTCGAGGCCCAGGCTGGCCAGATCGTTGTGTCAGGTTATAGCGGCGTATGCTTTGTGATTAAATTCTCGGGCAGGCACAGAGGGTTCAATGGTGTCCTCTTTAATCTGTGACCGTTGGCTAATACTGGGTTTAGAGACGCTTAGTATTAGTCGCTGCTTGAACCACTGATAACAGATGCCCTCCTGCTGTATGCCTGACTGGTCATCAATGGCTCTGTTCACATGCACTGCTAAATTGGACCATGGGGCCCAGGGTGCGGGTGCACATGAGCTATGGCTGTCCATCATGCAGTAGATATTAGTCACCAGAGAAACAGTGGTTATAGGCCGAGCAGCGTAAATATCGTGGCACAAGGTCTCTCCACTCCCGATCCCTTCCTTAGCCCTACACACCTCTCTATAAGGAGAGGTCGCACAACAACTACACACTACACATACCATCAGGTTAGTCTGATGGTGTCGCGCAACACTACACTAGTCCCTACCCTGTGATTGCACATTGGGCCAGCCTGTGAGGCAGGCCTCAGCGCTGGCATGCAAAGGAAGCATGTGCCACCCCGAATAAGAAAGAAAGAATATCAAGCCCAGAAACTGCACTAAACTTGTCATGTGTGGTTTCCTTGATACTGCTTTCACTGTCTTTAACAGTCTGTTTATGAGCATTCAGTTTACCGATAGTATTCACTGTTTAAAATTGCTTTTTTTTGAACTTGAGTGCATACATGTTTAGGGGAACTTCCAGGAGTGTAATTTTCAAAAAAGTTTGGTGCCATCGTATAGGGGAATGATTGTAGTTGTGAACCTATATTCCGTTGCTGTTATGCGCCCCAGGATTTGGCCTTAGGGCAAATTAGTAGGCATAATTTACAATTTTTACAGCTTGGGGTCGTGAACCTACACCCTCTTACACTAATGAAAGGAAAATGTGGCAAGGCATATTTTACCTTTATTAGTGCAAGGGTATAATTTGCATCTAAGGAGTGAATCCCTTCCATGATTCTTGCAAACTTTGGTACATTGATTGAATGTGGCAAGTACTAACAACGTATGACAAATTACCCTCAGTGTGGGTGTGGTTTTGGTCACGTGACTACGTCTTTAAAACAGTTACTTACCAAGTCCCATTGGCTGACACGACATCATTGGATAAATGTAATTACAGCAGCTAAAAAGTAGCATTTTAGCACAGCAAAAGCTGGATATCTTTAAAGTGAACGTGTCCAGCTACTGATATAAATTACCTTGTGCTGATGCATTTGAGTTCCAGTTGCAACATTGTTATGCGTCAAGATTCTAATGTTCTTTCCACAATTTATTGTTGTGTAATACTTGTTTGTGTTTTAGAGCCGAAATGGATTTGCCGTAGTGAGGTCAGTTGAGTGTGTGATGTCGTTGTCACTCTGCAAAGCAACAGAATTATTAGTTGTACTATAGTAGTGTTACGAGCAGTGGAGATGACATCAATAATGTAATACAATCTGCTTTAGTGATAGTCATAAAAATCTCAGTAATTATACCCACGCCAGCGGCAGTCGAGGCGTTGAGTTACGTCTTTGTGTCTGTTGACACTTGTTGTTTGCAGTTTACAGTTGAAACGGCTGAAAGTATTTTGACCAAACTTGGTAGATATTTACTACTTAGCGACCCGTGCATCTCCATTGATTTTGAAGGTCAGAGGTTACAGCATGGACATCATTTTGAATGACGTCGAGTGACCTTCGATGACTTAGGATCAAGAAAAACTAAAATATCACTACTGAAGCTGGCTTTTGCGTCATACCACAGGTGTTGTCAACACAATGGACGATGAGTGCGATCAACAGGTTGAGACAGTCGCACTCTGCTTCTTCTTCTTCTCGTATGTGTGTCATGAACCATAACTGGTCAGCAACGAAACAGTGTTTTCATCTGCAGAGTGTAGCCGAGATAAGCCGCCATTCAGTTTTGTCAATGTGGGACATCGTCTGGGTCTCACCACAAGGACACGGGATGGACAACGGGTTAGCATGGTCGGCATGGCGAAGCATCCCGTAGAGTGCCTTCTGGTTAAGATACTAGCAGCAATAGCATAAGCGTGACCGCTGCCATCTGTCTTCTAAATTATTTATTTATGGATGAGGAGTGTCGAGGATGATATTTTTTAAAAAATTAATAATCAGCAGTCTGGTGTTTCATATAATGCTACATTTGTTCTGTATTGAATGTGTTGTGTTTCAGACCGCCTGGTCACCATGCTGAGAATAACTGCTCAATGGGTTTCTGCATCTTTAACAACGTGTGCATTATGGCAAAATATGCACAGGAAAAATATCACATTAGTCGGTAAGGAGAGATTGTATGTTTTCCCATTTGTGTAAAAAATATAGAAAAAAGTGTGAAAAATATGTTAACGATCGGTGGATTGATGGAACAATGACAGGTTGACTTGAGGAGTACACTCACAGTGTTTAAAAACTCCAACAAATCTCGCCAGATATCCCTGAGTTTTGATACAAAGTGTCACCAGTAAATCTTTACTTACCATACTACAGCTACATTGGCTCACATTCGTGAGTGAGTCATGTACAAGCTCGGCATCATGATGTTCAACTACCTGCAGTATCTAGCGCCTCTGCACCTCGCCGAATTGTGCCAGCCAGTCGCAGGTTTCACATCGTGGAAACATCTCTGATCTGCCACCTGACAGCTCCTAGTCGTACCATGCCAGCAATTCAAAACCTATTACTGATGGGCTTTCTGTGCAGCTGGTCCATCGGTCTGAAATTCCCTTCTGGACAGCTTGTGAGATCCGGTTATTGGCTGGAACAGTTTTTGGCAATATCTGAAGACGTTTCTATTTACGACACACTGATGCATCCAGCACAATGGAAGTTTCACGACGATGTGCTATATAAGTCAACATTTAGTTCACTTTGTCAGTCAGTCCTTCGTGATGTGTGGTGGCCTAACTCATTTCCATATCAGTCACTGCAGCTGTCACCGGACCATAGTCGATGAAGTGGATTTGAATGAAGAACACCAATTAAAAATTTGCATCAGTTGATGGGTTGCATTGTCAATGGCTTACATATGTTGTATTTACTGTTCATGTTTAAATTTGAAATATATGTCACTGCCAGTATATTACAATTATTGTATAAATACGAAGATACAGAATTGTTGATAAAATTTAATTGTGGTAACTTTATACTGAGTTCACAGTTATGTAATTTATCTAAGCCAAACTAACTTAGGATAGGATCCTTCAGTATGTCCGGAGCTGGTGTTGGCTGGGAAGAAAAAGAAAGCAACTTGTGTGATACTGCGGGTTTTCTCCTGTGCTGTGGCTACGAGAGCTTATTTCAACAAGAATGTCTCCACTGTTCTAAAAAGTTGTCTCGCCTCTTGTTCGACTTTGGCATCATACCGCAGGTGTTGTGAATGCAACGGACAATGATTATTAACAACAGATTCCGATGGTTGCACTCTGTCATCAGCTGGAGCTGTTAAGCAATTAATTTCTTTAATCGCGCGATTAATTTTTTTCATCGCGCATTAATCGCGGTTTTAACGCACATTTTTTGTTACATTTTCAATTTGTTTGTGTTCCATTTGCAGGTAAACGTCGTCGGCCCATTGCTGTTGAACGCTAGTCTACTCCTAGTACTGACGACTGATTACAGTGACTGATTAGTGCAGGTCACTGAACTTACAATTGCCATTGACTGAGTCTTTTGAGTTTTGAATAATTATTCGTTCGTTTAACGTCAACAAACGTTCGATTTCGGAATGTCTGTGTTCACTGTTGGCACCGCTGGTTCGCGTAATTTGTTTCCGCTATTTAAATTTTTAACGGCATTAATTTTTTAATCGCGATTAATTCTTTAACGCGTTAACGCTTTACTTTTACAGCCCTGTCATCTACAGCTGCTAACACCTGCAGTGTGATGATGATCACGCTCTGTTGACAACAGCTATGATCTGATGGCAAGTCGAACAGGAAGCCGTATTAATATTTGAGCATATTTTTTTATTTGAAACCAGAATATCTTCTCCGCGAGGATCTGAATGTGGCAACAGAATCAGCAGTAACTACGGGTCTCCCTTGCTTAGTTTTTACCGCACGACGCCTACGCATAGCGAGACTATGCCGTGGCAAGATGTCTGTCTGTCTCTCTGCCCATTTGTCCGTCCGTCACACGCCGTTATTGTGTGTAAACAATTACACATATCCTCAAATTTTTTTCACCGTCGGGTAGCCCCGCCATTCTAGTTCTTTTACACCAAACGGGATGGCAATATTCCAACGGGGACCCCCCTACTGGGTACACCGAATGCAAGGGGGGTTTGAAAAAATCACGATTTACGACAAACATCGCTTTATCTCGGAACTGATGCAAGGTAGAGCCATAGTTACTATGGAAGGCGAATAGGAAACTGCACTCAAGCTTTCGAATGGTACCAGTTTGAATGATCTTGAGTGACCTCTTATCCAGATTTCAAGGTTACAATATTATTACGGTACAAGATAGAGCTATATTTACAATGGCAGACCAATAGAAGGTTGTATATGATCTATTGAATGGCGCCATTTTCAATGACCTTGAACAACCCCTAACCCAGTTTTCAGGGTCACACTATTCTTTGCTGCTGAATATCTCATAAACAGTTAAAGATACGGCCATAGTTACCATAGAAGGCAAATAGGAAACAACACCCAAGCTTTCGAATGGTCCCAGTTCGGATGACCTTCAGTGATCTGACCCGTATTTCAAGGTCACGATTATTCAATGTCAAATAACTCAAAAATGGTACAACATAGAGCTGTGCTTTCAATGGCCGACCAATAGAAAGTCGTATATGACCCATCAAACGGCACTATTTTCAATGACCTTGAACGACACCTACCCCCGTTTTCAAGGTCACGCCATTTTCGACGCTGAATATCTCAGAAGAGGTACGATATACAGACATAGTTTCAATAAAATACTAATAAGGACACACGCCCTACTGAACATTGTCGTTTCGAATGACTTTGACTGATCTTGACTAAACAAAATATTCAATGACAAGAAGCGTCGCGCGGTCTTTCTGACTGGAGAACGGACCCACGTCGGCAGCCATTGCGTATCTGGCTGTGTATTTGTTGAGTTGTGTTGAGTTGTCAGGATTCTGATACTGGACTGGGACGTGCATCATGGCAATGGAGTACAGCAATGTTTTGACGATGACTCGTCGTAAGTTGTCTACCTGTATTCTCGTTGTTTACCTGTATTCTCATCTCAATTGTTGTCATTTTTATGCTGCCTTCAGAAATGTGTTAAAATGTTTTCTTCTGAGAAGGTGTAATCGTACACTATTGTCGTATGTGTTCCTCCAGTGTTCTGATGTTGGTTTGGTGTCGGAAGTAGCGTCCAGCTTGTAGAAATGCTGCGCCAGAAATCTCTGAAGGTTCTCCAGGAAACCTTTGGAACAGCACCAGAGAGAAAAGAACACTTAAAATTTCTAGAGTTCGTCCTAGCCAGCTTTGGCACAGCCAAAAATGTCATCAATTTTGTGGATAGGATAAATGGCAGACACTGACAGACAGACTGCTATTGGGCAGAGCAATATGTTAACGCAGCTCTAGTTGGCCTGCTTGTGTACGTAATATTGTTTAAATGCGTTAACTTTTGGCAATATTTCATCTGCTTGCGTGAAAGAATATTTAACTGATGTGCTATATTAATGTCAAGTTCAAGTTCACAGATTGCGATTGAATAGCAGCAGTTATCTCACAGATTATATGGGCTGTAGATGAATGCCATTTTTGCTATCCTTGCAGATTGTGAGTCACAATCTGCAAGGATAGCAAAAATGTGACATAGAGATATGCTAGTGTGGAGGTCATGCCCAGGGGCGAGTTTAGTTAAGGAGCGCTGTCGGATCGATCCTGCTTTTTGGGAACAATCCTTAACTAAATGACTTGTTCCCACGAGAGCGCTCTCGTTTTTTGGGGGATTAAAAAACTTTGATCCCATCAGCCTTAGTCACTTGACCCAAGAGTTTGTTTGTACACAAACTGCAATTTTGTTTGGTGTTTTGTTTGTTTTAAAGTTATGACTGGTGTGTTGTTTAGCGTTCTTTACATATCAATCCATCGCGGAGATATATTTCCTGCAGGAAATTTCAGCTCTGTTAACAAAGTCGGAAAAGGCCGAGGTGAAGGTTTCAACATTAACGTTCCTTGGACCAAGGTTTCGATCCTTTGTTTCATTTAACTGCATGTGTTGTTGTGTTACAGGAACGGAGCTATTTTAGTGAGAGTTGTTGTTAATGAAATTAATTTAAATCGTTGCATAGATGTCAACAGTGAAGCTTTAATTTCATCAGAGTGCATTTGTTGTAATATTGTAATTAACATATTACAACATTCTTTATCCAGTTACTGTAATTTCTTTCGGTCGCATTCTTTCGGGTGAGATAAAATATGGTGTGTAGTATCTGATGTGCTTCTGAGCACCAGCGGGTTTTTGTTAAGTGCATTCTCTGTGTTCCACGTCATTTTCTGTATCTACTCTTGTTAGTAAAAGAATGTAGGCTGAACTAAACGACGTCAGTTGTATCATCTATTTACTACTTGTGTCTCAAAAACAGACCCCTCCAACTAATATGACATGACCTCAACAAATCCCGAAATTTACTCATTATTTGTCGTAGTGATAGAGACTTTATTCAATTCTCCATTGACTACAATAAAAAGTTTTTAAATTGGCTTAGAACCAGCTGTGTGGTTTCCATAACAACAGTAGCACACTTGACACACGTGAAACAGCGACAGATGGAGGTCCAAAACTCTGGCAAGAGGGCAGTAAACAACTGGTGAAAATAATTACAGGCCTGAGTCTGGCTAAAGGACACTCTTCAAATGCTTGTTGTAACTTTTAATACATGCAGCACACTGCTCCAATAGAATCGCTGTTTAAAAGGGTTAACTTTTCTATTCATAAGGCAGCATAAACTGTGGAGTGATGCATTGTTAAGGTCTGCTATGGTAACTGCTTCAGCTGGTACACTGCTGTAAATCTTTTAACGTTGCAGTTTGGTTAAGAATTTAGGACAAATTGTCTTTGAGATATTATATAAATTAAAATACAGTAGGGGTACATATCTTTTTGAGGCACGGTGTAGGGAAGAGTTGTTGATAGACAGTTGAATGTGTGTGTGTGGTCATGTCTTGTCAGGGTGCCATGGGTGACACTGAGTACTTAGCAGCATTCCAGCAGATTGTGATGCCTGTAGCATATGAAGTATGTGTTTTTGTCTCTTGTATGCCAATAATTCATGCTGATGTAGTGTATTATCAGGGAGATATGAATGACACAGTGTTCAGTAGTAGTACTATGCTCCATATGAGCATTGTGACGAGGGCTGATAGCAGTCTCTAGCCAGTTATGCCACAGTGACATCTCTATTCATGTGCCCCTTGGTTCTCTGCCATCACTTTTCACCAGATCGACAGTTAACTTCTCAGTCATAGTCAGTCAGTGGAACGCTTGACCGACCACGGGTCGTAGCGCCCTCCAAGACTTGCGGCCATGTGCGATCCTCCAGGCGTCGTTGGCGTTGAGCCCAGTGTCGTCCTCGATCTGCTGCAACCCACGTTCGGCAGGGTCGTCCTCGCTGGCGCTTCCACTCTGGCCTGATGTCCGCTTTACCGCCTGCACGAGTGTCCACAGCCAGCCGTAGTGCGGAGTGGGCTGGTGTCACTTCTGGTAGTTGTCAGTCATAGAACAGTAGTACCTGACAAAATTTGCGACAAAACTATATGCAACAAATGTGAGATTTATTCGTTAAGCGTCGCTACTTCAAGTTTCAAAATGAGATTCAATTTTCTTTTAATTCGATAATGAAACAATTGAAACATCGCGATTGAGACAGCTTTTGTGATCGAAATATGAGTTACTTCTACCAAGTCTTGCATCATATTACTGGCATGACAGGTCTTTGCTAATGTCACGACGTAATATTATTTTTACCTTATTTCTATTACTTATTTAATTCGATGGGCACCTAACGTGCGTGTGCCGCCACAGTGTAAACGTGCGCCGCGTTGCCTAGTAGCAGACGACACTTTCGTGTAAACATGGGTTTCACTTTCAGCGACCATGATCGAATTTTG
>Ga0209149_1002209_pt1 | contig 10712 bp, 6 predicted proteins | sample WorMetTyACAVOLI2_FD_187423 | JGI IMG/M metagenome (GOLD analysis project Ga0209149, IMG submission 187423) | Marine gutless worms symbiont microbial communities from Max Planck institute for Marine Microbiology, Germany - Olavius algarvensis... ...
TTTCTAATAAAGTTCAGTTCAGTTAAGTTCAGTTATGATGATGATACTGATGATGAAAACGATGATTCTGACTTCGCCTCCTAGTTTCACGGCTATGTTGACGTCGACGCTAGATTAGATTAGAATGATATCAGAGCGTGACAATACCGTCACGAATAAAACTTAACTACGGCACAAAGTGATTATGTTAATTACCGGTAGGCCTATATATGTTTTACGCAATTAAAATTCAAAGATAACCTTTGTCACGCGAGCCACGTCACATATGTTGAAATAGAAGACGACGACGACGACCAAAACGGTCAGAGCAGACGCCGTTAACTTTATCGTCCAACAGAGAGAATGACGTGAAGCGAGACGACGAGGCGTGCATATGCCCTATATATGACCTCAACGCAACGAATCGAACCCAGTTCATTGGTCGAAGGCAACGCAACGTGACACGCGAGACCGTGTGACTGTGGCCATCAATCATGTGCTTCTACAGTGTTCGAGTCGTAAATGAAAAGGAACGGGAGCGCCGAAGGCCGAGGGGGTGGGGTCTGGGGACGGGGTATCCCCCTCTCCAGTGGGGAAGGGTCTGGGAAAAGGCCGTGCCCCTTCCCCAGAAATTTTTTTTAATTTTTTTTGTCTGGCAATGGTGCATTTTGGTGCATTCTGGGCGCTTGTTTTAATGTTTGTATAAGGCGTGTAAAACAGAGTCGAAAAGCAGTTTTGTGTGCCAACTGCCAATTGGTCAGTTATCTCACATGGCGGACGTATTATCCATGATATCATACGTCATTATTGTTTACATGCATGAACGCAGGAAGCAAGCGAATCAGCTTTATAACCGAAGGACTTCCATGGAAAATTACAGTTAACAATTGGAGTATACAGAAAAAACAACGGGAACGACGTTCCCGTTGTATAAAAAAGAACGGGAACGGCGTTCCCGTCCGACTCGAACCCTGCTTCTACCGTTAACTTCACGTAGCATTGACTGCTGACTGAATTCCATTGGCAAGACTTACGTTATGCGGTTGACTTGCCGGAACTTGAACATGGCTCCCCATACACGTGGTAGTCGAAGAGGTTGAGTCTTGGCTGTTTGGCGGCCAGGAGTCCTTGTCAGTGAAGTCTGGGTAGTGCTCGACGAGTCATTCCTGAGTGTGTGTGTGAGTGACCTTCGCTCCGTGTGACGTATGATATTTTATCCATAACCAAAGTTCTAGGCCTAACTGCGATTGTGACTTAATGAAGTAACGAAAAATGTATTAAAATCCTATTTTGCACGTAAACATAAACATATTAACGTCATAATCACGTCACAGCTGTCGCAAAGAGGGCGCGCGATGCTTGTCTGTATTAAGCCCGCGACACACGGGCAAATATTGTCGGCCGACAATGTTGGTCGTGAATGTTGGTCGTCAATGTCGGCTGTTGTTTTGGCGGCCGACAATGTCGGCCGACACCGAAGCCCGATAGCCGTCAGCAAAGAATTTTGAAAAAAAAGAACATTAGTCATTACGTCGTATTGTTCAGTACTAAAATGAAGAAAACCGCAGAATTTTAGCAAAGAAACGACTCTTGCTACTATCATTGACACAATGAGATATATTTATAGATCTAGATATATATATATATATATATTTTGTGGGATATCATTGCATTGACATGGTTACTAGCAAAAATCGCGCAAGAGAAATCGATCACGTTGAACCCGCGACTGGATAGCATGACGCCCAACGATAAATGTGGGAAATTTCACGACAAAATGCCACAGCTTTCCTGAGAAAACGGCAAAAAACAAGTACGAAAAAAATAAAAGTTGGGTTTGTCGTCTCGCGACACACGAGCCAACACTGTCGGCCGACAATGTTGGCTCGTGTGTCGCGGGCTTTAGTCGTTAACTTCAATACACTAGCCTACATCAAGCGCAATCTTAGAAGAGAGTATGACTAATAATACAATAATTATTAGTTATACTCTCGCGTTAGATTTACCGCTGCGTAAATTAAATTATGTTCTCTTCTGCCCGACACATACACTGGTGCGTGGCTTTGTGCCGTGAACATTCTTGCACCATGACTGTGATACACAACTGGACGGACAGTTGATAGCACTAGCTCCAGCAGGCATTGCTCGATAGCCAGATATCGGCCGACAATCGTGTTGATAGCAGCTGCATGGCCGTCGCAGCGTTCACAGCATATGCGAAGAAAGCCATATATAGGCTCAGAATCGCGATTTCTGCCTACCCCACTTGCATTCGATTTCAACGCCCCCGTTAGGGGGGTTCCCGTCGGAATACTGCAATGAAGTTTGGTGTGGTGGAAAAAACTAGAATGGTATGGTTACCCGACGGTGAAGAAATTTCGAAAATATAGTTATTCGTTTTCACAGAATGTACGAACGTATAACGGACAGACGGACACCGCATGGCGGCATAGGCCGAACTTATGCATAGCATTGCGCGGCAAAAATGGTACTCACCGTCCAGTTACTTTTAATAGGCTTAATAATGAAATCAAATGTCTGTTCAGTTGTGAAATTCGTTCTTGAAGGTCGAGTTTCCGTCAATTTGGGTACGTCAAGTAAAACAACACGAACCAGCACATTTGGCGCAGCTGTGTGCTAAACAAATCAGCAAAATTTGGTGCAAAAATATTCACGCGTTTCTGAGACATAGCAATTAAGCTTATTATTTTCGTGTTGGCGCATTTGCCTCGCCCCGTAGGCCTACAACCTACATGTAGATACAACATCTTGTAAAAATAGTAAGTTTGCTTCAGTTATTGCGTTCCTTGCTTTTAACAATACAGCTTTACCTGCAACCACGAGTGTGTATTTATAGCACAGCTAGGCTGATGTCGCGTACGGTACTATTCGACACTGTTAATACAATACTTGAATGTGCGTGCGGAGATTTCGTCTAATGCCGGCCATGCATTTGTTTTTGGTTGATTTTGTTAGTATAATATTATATTAAGTTGGTACCGTCGCTCAGCGGTAGAACGTTGGTCTTTGACCGGCGAGCTTTCGCTGTCCTGTGCTCGACCTACAGGTGACCACTTATGTGGGTAAACCGTCTGCTATAGGTCAGCCAACCAGGCCAACGCAGCCTTTCATCCTTTCGGGGTCGATAAATGAGTAGTAAGCTGCAACTAGATGTCACCACAGTCCGTGGCGGCCCATCTGGTGAACGCGAACGAAGGCTAAAGGCAGGCATGGTGTTGTTTGCAGGTTAAACTGTGTGATCCATGTCAGAGCGCCTTGAGGACGAGATACTAAGTCATCTGTGGCGCTATATAAATCCACGTACCTTACCTTACCTTACAACAGTATGGGGAAAACGTTACTTTTATGATAGATCGGCAATGCTATTAGGATCATGCATTACATTTGCTAGATGACAGCACCAGTTCTCACAATAATACGCAATTTCACCAAGAACCGGAGATACAGGCGACAAACAGCTGCCTGTGGAAAAGACCACCGCTAAGACAGGTCAATGACAGCAGTCAAATATCAACCAACCAGGTAACGGCCAGGAAGTCGGTTAATTAAGCGTGCCGAGTAGAGATGAACTAATGGAATGTGATCTTTAACGTACAAGTTCTGCACGTCACAACCACTGCAAATATGTGGGACGACTGTAACCGGTGATAACATTACTTTGATGAAGATTAAAGAATGGTGTTTATGCTCGGGTGACATCGAAATAACTAGTCAGTTGAGATTACAAACGCCACATTTGTTTCATATACTGTTCTGTTTACACACATGCGATGCTTACAATTATTTATATGCATATATTTATTTAAATATATAAAATAAACGAAACTATAAATACGGACACGTACAAACGAGAACGTCTATATATCACTACGTATAATACTCGCACAATCAGAAGACGAACTGCGGCGTCCACTAAAATCGTGCAGTAAAATATTACTCTGTACATTCGCGTGTATATATTTACACACGGCGACGCCGCCGCCTTTGTATAGACACATATTGCCTTTGATATACAGTAACTCGTAACACACGGCAATGTCGAAGCAATCCCACAATAAGGTAGTAAGTGCTGGAACTGCCGGCATCTGTGCCCTGTACTTCAGTGGCCAGGCACGCGTTCTGACTGCAGTAACTCCTAAGATACAGTTTCATGGAAGTCGCCAATAAATAGAACAATTGCACTAACTACATGTCGCATAATGACAACACATTCACTGAGCAACGCGCCCGTTGCTGGCTGGTATCTCTAAGAGGCAGACAGCGAAAGACCGACCCACAACAACATAACTTGCTGCGTCGAGCTTCATAAACAAGTCTTGAAATCACAAAACGACGAGATCCAGAAGTGAGGATAAGATCAAATGGTTTCAGCTAAATCAACAACTGTCCAGTAGGATGTAGAACTGATTTTGCAACTGAGCAATAAAAGCACCGAAAAATTTATACTTCATGCACATACGTCAGCTTTCTACATTACAAGTCTTTCCTTAAGCACAATGTTATCTACTGATAGCATTTCATTAACTTACTAATAAAATAACATGTAATTAAATTACTACTATGATAATCACATCAAGCCTATGTGTACAACGGAAGTATTAATTATTAATTAATGTTCTAAAAATTTTGAGCTAAAATACAAATTTTGAGAAAATGAGCTGTTGGAAGGTCACATTAAATTTATCTAATGGATAAATGTAACATTACACAAACGTGGTTCATTCTTCAGGAAAACAGATGAAAGCTGCTAGGCTCCACGTTTGGTTTACTTACACCACAAACTATAACGACCGGAAAATGAACATATGCCATCTGCTAGACAGTTTAAACTGACAGATCAGGCATGTGCATGATTAATATTGACTATAAAATTATCCTGTGCCGATTTCAATGTTCTACCTAAATTTCCATATCAAAATGGGATTTTATTACACTTTCAGCTACTTTACGACGTTATTATATGCCAACAGCCATGTTATCATTCCTTTTGTTAATATAACAAAAGGGAGCAAAATCAAAATAATAAAACTCAAACACGGCATTATTTGTTTTACAATCATTGTCAGGTTCATTCAGCATTTTTCATAAAGAAAAATTTGAACAAGAACTTTCTCATTTACTTTCAAACGGCCGGGCACATAATTGAGCAATCTCAATATTGGCTGGAGGTAAGGTGGTATGCTGATGCGATGAAGGTTCAGTCGGCCTAAGGTCACAGATCAACAAACTATTAACTTTAATACATAACTTATATGATAGTGGGCATGGTCAAGTCAAAAGTGGGTTTTATTACACAGGATGATGCAATTTTGACAAATGATGTTTATGGTATAACCATATACTAGATACATCAATATACTGCAGGATATGACAATTATATCACTGTGTTGCAATGTACGAAATCAATGTAGTAACGCCCCACAATAATGTAATTCATAGAGCAATGGCATTTGTTCACCCAACCACAGAAATCACAGTTCCAAGTACGACTGATATATAATGCATGGACATACTATCTGGGCAATGTTAAAACCAATCACTTGTATAAAACGAAATAGATTTAGTATGGTATAGGACCTTAGGTACAGTACAGCAGGGTTTAATGTCCCATATTCCACTGCACATAACACGATTAAATGAGCTTCAGGCTACACATCAAACACTCCCAAACTAAATTTTGGAACTTGCAGACTTGGAGTGTCAGAAAAAACACCATGTACAACTGCATACAAGCATACTACATCAGGGAACAGCAACATGATCAGGATAACATTGACTAAATACCAACAATTCATAGTTTTCATCATCATCCAATGACCTCCAGCAGGCAGCAGTACACAACACAATAACACAGTACACACAAACTGTGATCGTCGTCCACATATCTACATCGACTTAGTGGCAGTTCATCAAAAAAAGACGCTACAATCAAGTAAAAACATCTGCAGCCAGTGAAAGCTGGCCTTGTTGCACAGCCTGCCTAATGGAAGCCCTCTGAGACAAAACTGTCCCACTGCCAGCTACAAATTTCATCACCAGCTCAATTCAGAGTATATGCAGCCAGACCAAACACACATCTACAAATTCAAACAAAAAATGATATACAAAAGTTTTAGATTTTAAATTTGCCACAATTTTAGGCCACAAAATACTGTGAAAACTGTGGCAAGACAAGATAATGGAGACAACAGCTGCATATGTTTGAGTAGACAACCAACAGCTCCTGTGGAAATCCAAACATGATAACCAACAATCAGTACAGCTCAGCGGAGAATATACAAAATACTACTCGCATTGTATCTCATTGTATTGCGTACTTAATTAGCAACAGATGACAAAGATCTATTTTAGCAGCAACAAATCTGATGACATTGTGTACACAGCTCAGGTTGAAATGACGCCATGTCCGACGCAAATAAACAGAGCCACACAGTTCTTCACTGTCGACAAAACACGTCGTAATAAAATCCAAATGCCATCACTAAACGACGATTGGCCAGTAGCAGAGCCAACACTGCACACTGCAGGAGCTTACAGAGGATCACTAATACCTCAGGGAGCCGAAGTTTGACTAAATATCGTTCACACAAAAATCAGTCGTAACCGTCTGTATAAATCTGGCAGCAATGATACTTGGCCATAATCAGTACTTGTCTACCAATATATACGAATATATCTCCAGCAAATGTAGATCAGTTTGCAGTCACACAATAAATAAAATTTAAAGCTCGCTTAGAAAGAGAACATCAGCACTGTGACAAGTGCAGGTACATCTGATGTTGCCTACACACTGTCCATGCGGATGATAAATATACTGGCAGAAACAGTTCCGTGACGATATATATTTCACAATGCTCCTTGTCCTTCACCAAACCTTGATAAAGTGTCATGCGGACCTGGATATCGTACTACGTCTGTTGCGGTGATAGGCGGCGTTACAAAGTCTGCGTTGGCAGGCTTAAAACGCATTCGTGGATCTGGTGCAAACTGGGCCTGGTCACTGCCAACTGACGAGACAGGCCTCGGCGCGGAATGTGCTAATACTGTGTCTGTGTAATGTGGTGGCGGAGCTCGCCGGCCGAGCAAACGCTGTCCCATCGGCGACGGCTCAATCATCATCGTCGACTGTTGCAGAGATGAAGTCTGGCCTCGAAACTGAGCATGTCGCTGTGACATCTGCATCATCTGCTGATGCTGTAGATGCATGGCATTCTGGCTGGCTCCCGCCTGCATCGGTGTCATCGGCCCACGCACACCATCTCCGCCAGGATAAGCAGTAGGCAGTGGTGTTGACCCACTGACACCTGACAAGTTCATTCTCATTCGCTGGGACTGTGGCGGAATACCAGCTGGTGTGCTGCCACAGTACGTTGCTGCACGATGACCCATCATCTGTGACGGAAAACGGCTGTAGTCGGGCGGTGGGCACTGCTGCGACGGATGTTGGCCAGTTCGCATCATGTGCTGCTGTTGTGCCCACATCATGCGAAGCTGACCTTGGGACATCATCACAGGCCGACCAGATTCATCAACCATCGGTTCCATCACTGTTCCGCCAACTGATCCAGAACCACTAACAGGTCCCGGCATTGGTCCGGCAACCATCATACCATGCGCCATCTGACCAGGCATCGCCATTGACCCGTGCACAGGACCATTCACCGACGAACCAGATGCCGCAGGTCCAGGTGTTCCTCCCATAACAGAGGATGCCTGACTGACAACATTGGCACCCATGGGCATATTCATGTGAGGCATACCAGCAGGACCCATCGGTGATCGCATCTGGCCCATCACACTGCCACCAGACATCATCTGGGAGTTCAGCGATGAAGTGCTGAGCTGCTGTGATAGCTGTCCCTGTAATGCATACCCACAAGCACCCTATGTGTAAATGACTCATCCATAACACACACACACACACACATCTCAATTATCATGTCAGCACTAAATAGAAAACATCAAACCTCATATACTATCAAACGAGGCAGTGCAACCGAGAACATTCCATTTTAAAGCACTGCCGTTCTCGTCAAATGTAAATCTCTCAATCTCTCAGCAACGTCCACTATACAGCATGGCCTGCCTGACACTGTCATTATTTATTATTACAAATGTACTGATTAGAGTGATCCTATCTCAAAAGTATGTTATACGCGCAATCAACTGTAACAACCACGTTGCAGCGTCAGTGAAAAAATTCTGTAAGTGCATGATCATGACACTTAATGTAACACATTTAACTCGCTTCTTCCCTAAATACATTCTCCGTTGAATTAAAAGTACCACATGTTTCCCTATTATTTCTGATTATTCAGATTATGATTATGAACTGTCTGAAATAGGCTTCTCACACAAATGAAAATAAAAAAAAATATATAGAAAAAAAAGACTTTTCCATACAGTCTCACTATAATTTCCTACAAATGCAATTTAATCATAATAGTGGCAACTGTAAACAACTTTGGACTACTATAACGAATAAAATGCATACACATATTATGTGGATGGATATGCCATATGCCATAACAGTGCAAATATCACCGGTGTAACCCACTCACCTGTTTTATTGCAGTGGCCATCACATCAGGATTTGTTTTCAAAAAATTCTGCACCTCCTGCTGCTGACGCGGCGACTGAGGCCGGCTCAAGCTCTCTAACAGCTTTTGCATTTTCACGCCTGTCTGCATAGTCTGTTGAGGCATCATCTGCTGCGACGGCTGCATGTGAGGTACCACTTCACTGCCCATTACTATTCTCTTCTGGTACAGCATGTCGTCTGTCATTGGCTGTGAGCCAGGCTGACCAGGTCCATAAGGACCTTGCGGGGTCCAGCATGCACCAGAACTGTCCATACCAGGTATTAGCCGAGACATCTGCGGTTGCCGCATCATGACGTTGTTTGCCTGCCGCTGCGCCGCGTGCTGCACCTGCTGTGCAGCATGCTGTGCACTGGAAGGTGGCGACTTGCTGGAAGCATGCTGACCCTTATCAGGATGCTGCTCCACTGGTTGCGGTGTAGAGTCACGCTCATCACCAGCACCCGACAAGTATACACTGCGCTGCATGTTGGCAACACGTCGGCGCGTAAGTTGCTGCTGTAGGAACAACTGCTCCCGTCTCCGCCTTTCCTGGTTTTCTCGAATTTTTGGACAGAATGGTACCGGACATCGGGCCTCTGTACATGATCGTGCATGCTGGCAGCACAGAAGTAGCATCTGCCGGCATGTCTGGCAGCCCTTCTGTTTACGATCGCAACCACGCATGTGTGAGACGAGACCCTGCATACGCAGGCAACCTGGACGCATGCAGTTGGCATTACGGCAGTGGCATGCGTGTGCAAGCAGCTGAGCATACGTTTGCCGCCGTGCCTCAGCCATCGTTGCAGACTTGTCACCATCACCTGAAACGGCACCAGCTGGTTGTGGCCCAGAACCGTCATCAAGGTCAAGACCAAGCTTGACCATCGGATGAGGATGACTGGCTGTTTTGAAGCACGCAACACACAGGTCGAAATCCTGTACACAGCAGTTACACAAATTCAAGTAATTATACTGAAATACTTACTAATTAGAAAGCCTTATCAGAGCATTAAACACCTCCAACACTGACCAAAAATCTTCAAAAAACTTTTACAGCTTCCTTAACCATACATAGGCTGAAATTCAAATGTGCGAAATTACTGAAAAGTCTTAATTGAAAATTGAGTCCAGATCACCCACAAAACCTACAGCTTTTAATCTAAGGCCAACCCCTTTAAGAATTTGACAAAAATACACCCACGACATTTTTTGAATAATCCTGCTCACAGGTGTGGTAGGGTTTAACATGCCACTAGTCACATTAAAGGTTCATCCTGCTCACAGACAGATAAACCAACAAACTGAGATAAATACATAACCCCAGTGGTGGAAGTAATAACTACAACATGCAGATATTATACTGCAACATACAGTGCTATTCTACAGTACATTCATTACTACTGCACTGTCAATAAAGTAACAGCAGTAAGCGGTTAATAACCGCTTACTGCTGTTACTTTATTGACAGTTACAGGGTTCCCACTTTCTGGAAAATCAGGGAATGTCAGGGAATTTTATTTTTGACTGGAATGTCAGGGAATGTCAGGGAATTTTGCTGCCTGTCAGGGAATTTTTTGGCATTCAAATGCCATTTGCACAGTTGTTCATTTACTGTAATAATAAATGTATTTTTGTCATTGGCATTACTGATTTCATTGTTTTTAGTGATTCTGGAGTGCTGGACGGCCATGGGTAAACAGGATCATTATGATCTCAGGGGCTAGCAACCCTGCCGAATAAATGTCAGCTAAAATAATCAGGGTTCAATTAGGATATCAGCTTTTACCCCATTTAAAATCGGCCCTGTAACTAAAAATGCTGATAATGTTGCAGTGTACGTATATCGATAAATGCACACACACATGTACGTGTACTGTGGCACATGGTATTTAATTGTGTCTTTGTTTGTTGACAGTGTTAGCACTCAACTGATTGATATTATGTGAACTTTGATTGGGTTTCTTATTAAACATGACATCATCCAATCGAAGGACTGTTTTTAATAAATTGTGGACTGATAAGACATTGTTCCCAGATGTTGCTGGTTGGGTGGCTGAAGCGCCAGGGTTGCCTTTTGAGGCCAGTTGCAAAATCTGTCGCATTAACATAAATCTGAGCAACATGGGACGT
>Ga0209149_1002210_pt1 | contig 10712 bp, 10 predicted proteins | sample WorMetTyACAVOLI2_FD_187423 | JGI IMG/M metagenome (GOLD analysis project Ga0209149, IMG submission 187423) | Marine gutless worms symbiont microbial communities from Max Planck institute for Marine Microbiology, Germany - Olavius algarvensis... ...
TCGCTCGGGGCCTTTGGCCCCTCCATCGTCCCTTTCTGTGTGTAGTTGACATTTTGAGATATTTTAGGCCCTGTGTCTGTCTGTCTGTCTGTCTGTTAGCAAGATTACTCAAAAACGCGTGCATGGATTTAGATGAAATGTTGCTTGTCGACAGATGTCGGGACATGCACGGACTGATTAACTTTTAACTTGCCCGATCCGGATTATAGTCCGGATGCCGCAACCGGATTGTTTTCTCCGATATCGTATAAGCGCCGGTACGCGGAATTTTATTACGCTGGGAAAATCCCACGTATGCGTATTGGCGAGGCCCGTCGCTGCAGCGACGCGTGGTTTTAAAACGGTTTTATTCACACAGCCGTCGAAACACTTTTGTCGGAGGTAATTGCGCTCTACCGAGTGCCCTTCTAGTTTATACTGCATACCTCAAAAATTGGACAAATTCCCCCTCGCCTCCTCAGTAACCCTTATTCGTGCCTAAACTCGTGTGTAATATTTTGTAGGCTTGGGCCCCTGCTATAACAAAATGTAGGTTATTTTCAAATCTGACAAGGCGTTTTGGAGATATACGCGCCCCCACAACCGTACCGATTTCTTTGAAAATGGGGGTCATGTTCGGGGGGCTGTTGCCCGGCTGCCCCGGAACCTAGCCCCGATCTGTGACACACGTTAGCTTTAGGATGCTACGGCCTACGAAACACGCCATAAAATTATTTGATATAGAGAATGACAATGTAACCGTTCACTTGAAAAGTCACTGAAGATCATCGGCAGTGTCGTCCTTCGTTAGATCGCCTAGACTTCGCCTAATCAAACATGAAAAAATAGGCCACACTTATTTTCAGACAGAAAGCAGAAATTTTGAAGATCGATCAATTGAGGTCATTGTTGATGGCATCATTCAATAAAAAAAGTCACATATCACTTTATGTTCGTGGGTTGTTGTAACCATGTGTCTATCGATTGTATCGTTTCTGAGATATTCATATACTTATCTCTAAGTAGAAATTAACTACGGCGTTAGTTTGCTTAGCGAAAATTGCGTTGCACCAACCACAGACTCCGTTAAGTAAGTAGTACTTAATTGCAGCGCGATGCTATGGCTGCGTTGTTTTATTCACCGGTTGATTTCACCGATGCATCAGACATGCATTAGAGTGATGCAAGTCTGATGCATCGGTGAAATCAACCGGTGAATAAAACAACGCACCCTATACATAAGCGCTGCGCGGCCATGCCATGGTGTGGTGTCTGTGTCACATTCGTGTGTTGTGTCGAAACGGCTAAATGCGAATAGGAAACAGTACCAAACCTCTTAAATGGCACCATTTTCGAGTGATCTCTAATCCAGATTTCAAGGTCATGCCAATATTCGACGCTGAATATGCCACTAACGGTTCAAAATACGAAATTACAATAAACGTTTAGAAAATTACACAATTCATTCATCCCTATCTTGCGTATATGTTTAGCAATGTTTAGTAGTCTATGGTTATGTGACGTCAATATCGCGTCTGAAAAGAAAATGGCGTCGTTTGAGTTGTATAGAATTTCGTCGGAAAGCTCGCCGGGGGAAGGCGAAAACGACTCGAATAATACTGCACATCGGCATTTCGTTGAAGATGAATTAAGCCGTATGAATGAGCTCGTTAAGTATACAAAGCTAGAATTTTGTTGTGTTTAGTGACTGTATGCCTATCTTAGTCGAGCAACCAAGTTTGCTGACTAAACGTCTACGCTGTTGCTTCAGCAACTAGTGCCCATCACTGGTCATGAATGGTTGGCTACTTGTGTATTTTTTTACCCTTTGACTTTGTCGTCGGGATCTTAGAATACCGGTTCGTCTTTTGACTGGTTATAATATTCTTAATTCATAACTAACTCCAATGTAAAGGAGTTAGTATTTAGTATTCCTTTATGTAAGAAGAATAAAGCTTTTTGCTTCTTTCTTTTACCCTTTTAAGGAGGATATAGCCCTTCGCCTTTATCGTTGGGTTTTTGGTTTGTCAGGGGCAACGCATTGGGCCCGATCTGTGGCCTCAGCTTAACAGCTGTCTGCCCCGAAGAGAAGAAAGAAAGACTGTGTTCGTCAGCTTAAGGCATATTTTCACTTTCGATAATTATAGGGGAGGGGTAGACTAGCAATCTACCACTAGCGATGTTCGATAGGTGATAGCGGTTGGAAAGTGGAAACATTAACCCTATCTTTAACTCTAACCCTAAGTTAGGTTAGTGTTTCCAGAGGAGTAGTTTTTGCGAGGGCAGGGTTTCTTCAGCATCTCTGTGCACCAGTATGGAGTTTTATAACATACAACTTTAAATTAACGCTGCTCATTGCACATGTTCCAAATCAAATCAAATCCGTCGCACTTGCTATGGCACCACACAACCGTTTGTGGTGTATAGGCATACAGTTTTCTAAGGTGTTTGTCACAAGGTTTGACGTCAATGAATTTTTTTGGCAGTACCCACTGCGAATTTTGGGAGAGTTGTTGCATTAATGCGACATTTTCAATTACTGGTGTTTGTTGTATTTCTGATAATTTGTCAAATGGCATGATTGCATTGATGTATTGATATTGTATGTATTTCATAGATACAGTTGTTGAAATTACTCATATAGCAGCTGCAGAAGCGCTACTTGATGAGGTAATTTATTCACATTTCCTGTCTTAGTAATTACCATATTGCAGCCAAATTCTGATTGTATATTAATTGATTATTCTGTATAAGACTGACGTATAGCAGGTTTGTAGGAGAACAGAATAAGGAGTTTGGCAAAGAAGAAGAATTAAACCTAGCACAAACCTTTAACCTAAGTTAACAGTCATTGCCAGCTGTGATAGCGAAAGCTGGTACTGTTTTCAACGTGTGTGTCTGTCTGTGAGTCTGTGTGTTTCAACAAACCAAAAAGTGGTGCTGGAGCAGAGTTGCACGACTAATGACCCAACCCGCAGGCGGGTCGGGTTGGGTTGGGTCAGAATATTTACAGAAAAGGGCGAGTCGGGTCGGGTCGGGTCCAGTTCGCCCAGACGCTAAAATTTAACTTTAAAGTGCCTTGATATATGTATTTTATTTTGCATTTCAGTTTGTACAGTGTTCCACCTGAGCTATACATTGTATACTCGGTATCTCCCATGTAGTTTTCAGTGTGTATAAGGCGACATGACAGATGGTCATTGCACATGTTCCAAGTCAAATGAAATCAAGAAATAATTTTGTGCAAACTGAAATGCAAAATAATTTGAGTCTTTTGTGAGTGGATGGATCTTTAACAGTGTTAGCGACAAGCTTGACAAAAACCAGTTTGGTGCATTAAAATGATGCTCGACGTCTCACGCACTTATTAGCGTCCTCCACCACTGGCAAAACGCCCTTGATAGTGGAAACAGTGTACGGTCCTTATTTGTTGACTATAGTAAAGCCTAGATGATAGAGTTGATCAGAACATTTTACTCTGCAAAATGATAACAATGAATGTTCCGCAATTTGCTGTCAGATGGCTCTTTTCATTTCTTAAAGGTAGAATACAAAGGGTAAAACTACGGAGTTTAATACATTTTCTGATTGGACAGAAGTTACTGCATGTATGCCTCAAGGTACGTGGCTCGGGCCAGTGCCACTTACGTTTGTTATGTATATTGATGACTTAAACCCTCATGCAGTGTGTTGTACACAAGTTCATTGACAACACCACCTTCACTGAGATTCTGCCACAAGGAAGTGAAGCTGCCCATAGCCGAATGCCACAGTACTTGGACAACCTACTCACCTTGTCTAAAAACAACTGTATGGTCATAGTAAGAAGACAAAAGAAATGATTCTTGGTACTGGCGACAAAAGTCCACCTCCTCTTCTCACTATTAGTAAATAACCTGCTTCAAAGAGTTACTTACATGTTTTAAATTACTAGGTATTAATCTTTGTAATGATCTCAGATGGGATGCACATGTATGTTGATGCTTTGTGTTCTCTAAGGTTGCATTGAGATTGTATTTTCTTAAGTTACTTAAACGTTCTGGGTTGTCAGCCGATGATCTATTGTGTTTCTATAAATCAGTTATTCGTTCTGTTTTGGAGTATGTTTCAGTTGTATGGCATCATCCCCTTACACACGCTCAAAGTGATAAACTCGAGGCCTTGCAAAAACGTGCGGTCCGCATAATTTTATACCCTATCATACTACCGTACATAACTGCCCTCGGATATCTTAAACTGGAATCACTCAAACACCGACGAACCGTTGCTGATAAAAAATTCTTTAACGGTATTTCCCAATCTTACAACTGTTTGCATCACCTTCTACCACCTCTACGTGATAGGCTACTGAACTCGTAATGAGATTGTGGCATGCAAACAAGTATCCCATACCATTTACTAAAACTAAACGGTTTTGTTCCTTCATCAATTTTGCACTTGCAAATTATGTAGAATGATTGTTTAATATCTTCTGCATAATATACGTTTTTGTTATTTCTGGTTTATTGGTTTGCATTCTATTCATCATTTTTATTATTCCAATTTTTCTAAAGTGTACGTGGTAAAATGTCTCGTTATGTCTCGTTTATGTTTTTAGTTGTTACTCTTCTGGCATTGATTGAGTGTATGTAATGTATGTTCCATATTTCTGATTTGACTTTTCTGAGAAATAAACATGGATGGATTGTAACCAGTCGCATTGTTAATTTGGTAGTTTTAGTTATATCTGTCGCGTATAGTTGTTTTACTGTCTTCATATGTTGTATGTCCAATCTAGCCTCCAAGCTACAATAACTCAAACTTACTTACTTACTTATGGTGAATATCTGTCAATGCCAGCATCACGCTGGGACAATGTCTTTATTGCTGTCTGCGTGGAGCTCACGTCATCAATATCATCTGTCGCGCTGTTGCTCAGGAAGCTGCGGCAACAGACGATCATTAGCCCTTTGTATCTCACACTCACATTTCCTCTCATAAAAACATCAGTGCACCAGGACTTGACTACCAGGATAGCCTTTGATAAACTGGTCGTAAAAGGCGAGCAGGCGGCCATCACAGAATCGCTCAACTTATTAGAGGCGCCGTCTGTATCATCACATGCTGTGATGTGACGTTGACACCGTCAAATTCAAATGACACCGCATCAGCAACTGGCAGCGCTGAAGCTGGCCATTTTGTTATTGGCTGCATGACTAGAATAGCGACTTAATTATCTGGGACTAGGCAGGCACGATAGGTTGATATTCGTCAGTAACTCAGTTGTAGTAAAATGCGGAGTCTCGACCACACGTTCGGCACAGTCTGAAAGAGACTTATCGTCAGTTGGACGTACTGTAACCGATATGCGGACGCGACTGAACGAGAACACTGTAGAAGCTGTTAAGCTTTTTCGTTGGATAATGCGTGCTGGGTTAATCACTAATCAGTAACTACAGCTGCTATAGTGTAGTGAGTACTAATGACTGGAGTAATTCCATCTCTTGAACGCGTTAATAGTCTTGTGATTTTTACGTTTTACGGATATGCCTGCGGGTCGGGTCGGGTCCAAGAATTGCGCAATTTTTAGCGCGTCGGGTCGGGTTGGGTTACACTTTTTCCGGGTCGGGTCGGGTCACAAAATTTGGACCCACGTGCAACTCTGTGCTGGAGACCTGTCTTGAAGTGTAGACCACCGTATAAATCATCAATCGGAGCTTGTCGGTGACGTTGCTGTTCCTGTGAGTGTCCGCCAAACTTGTCAATACCGTATAAATGGCTGTGATTATTTTAGCAGGTGTGCGTGTGTTCATTCTATGGAGTTAGTAGTCAGTTAGCACGATAGCGTTGCAACCGTTGGATCTGTTTAACTGCATTTGTACACTGATACTTGATAGAAGTAACTTAAAGGCCCGTTTATAACGACACAACTCAACTCAACTCGACAGCGTGAACAACAGTTGACTCAGTTTGTAGGTCGTGACGTCATAAACAACAACACGACTGAGTTGGCTGTACGCTGTTCAACTGGGTCAGTTGAGTTCAGTTCAGTGGAGTTGAGTTGAGTTGAGTTGTCACTATAAACACCCCTTAGGCCTAACCTTTAAACTGCACAGTAACGAATAACTAAGGTTTATTCTTTATACTCCTGTTCGTCTCTTGTCATTGCTCTCCGTCAAGTCTTTTGTCGTAACATTTGTGTGAAAGGTCCACACTTGTTGAGATGGTACGTTTTTGTATTGCGTTGCTTTATTACGCTGTCGACATTGTCCATTGATTAACTGGTGATGGCGTTGTTCAGTTCACGCACGGAGTAGAGGAAGAGAAGGCGTGGGTCAGCGAACATCTGACGCGTGCTCAGAGTTCACGCCCGCTGCTGAATGTGACGATGCAGCTGGCCAACATCACCTCGTTGTCTAAAGTCATTGACAGCCACCAACCACTGCTGCAGCACGTTATTGAGGTGGGACGGAACCTGCTGCAGCGCTGCCGCTCTCTGCCACCGCATCAGTGTCTGTGGCAGAGGAACGTTGAAGCAGAACTGACGCAGCTGGATCGCATATGGCGTGAACTAGAGACGGTCGTTCGTCAGCAGAAGGAGCGACTAATGGCTTTGAATGCTGCTGACTCTGAACGTCAGGTCTCGTGTTCATCTTCACGACTTTCGTGTCTGCTTCCTTATTTAGTTTCTTGTGTTATTTTGTCAGTTATTTGTTACTGTCAACCAACTTTCAGTTGTGAAAGGTTGATGTCATTTACCAAATTAGTTATCCAGGGTACAACTGCCGTTAATATACTGTTACTGTACATATTAAGTTTTTGTGACCGTGGCTGTCTGTCTTCTGGTTAGTAGGAAAATATTTAGAAACACTTCATTCATCTTGCTTGATTTGATAATCAACCTTAGGCTTTCATAAATTATATTCGTTTGTTACATGCTCCTGTTGCTCAAGACTGCAGTGCAGGTTTGATACATTGGCTTCAGCGCCAGTCATACTTGATGTATGTGCAGGCTGACGGTGAGGTTCCTGGTGCCAGTCGCAGTGATGACGCAGGAGGGATCCGCAGCTGGCTGCGGATGCGTTGTCCAGAACTGGTCGTAGCAGGTCTGCTTGCGATATTGATATAGCAATTCTGTTAAACGGCTTAACGTATTGTCATATTTTTTCACCATACGGTAGACCAATTATTCTAGTTTTACCAGCATCAAACATCTTCACGAAATTCCGACGGGGTCATCCCCTGTGGGGGCACTAAATACCAGTGGGGTATTCGCGATTTTCTGCCAATAAGTCATTATATCTCGCAGACGATACAAGATAGCACCACAGTTACAATGGAAGGCAAATAGGAAACCCTACCCAAGCTTTTGAAAGGCACCAGTTTCAATGACCTTGAGTGACCTCTAAGCCAGATTTCAAGGTCACGATATTATTTAATGTCAAATAACTCGAAAACGGTACAAGATAGAGCTATGGTTACATGGCGGACCAATAGAAAGTCATACATGGTCTATCGAAGTGCGCCATTTTCAACGACCTTGAACGACCTCAAACCCAGATTTCAAGGTCAGATCATTCTTTGACGCTGCATATCTCCGAAATGGCTAAAGATATGGCCAGTTATTATAGAAAGCGAATAGGAAACCATACCCATGCTTTCAAGTGGTACATTTTCAATGACCTTCAGTGACCTCTGACCCACATTTCAAGGTCACAACAATATTCAACGTCAAATAACTCGACTAATTTAGTAAGTCGTGTATGATCTACCGAATGGTTCCGTTTCCAGTGACCTTGAGCGACCTTTAACCTAGATTTCAATGTCACGGGGTTATCTTAGATGCCCTCGACGTATTGTGTGCGCAGCTGACGCGCCATCTATTTGCGATAGCTAAGTTCTTGCACAATTTCAAAGTATTAGTTTGCGACGCTGCGACTTACGGTTTTTGAGATATTTGGAACGATATGATTTTTGCCGAGCGGTGCTATGCATAAGCGCGGCCTATGCCGTCATGCGGTGTCTGTCCGTCCGTGTGTGTGTCCGTCTGTCACGTTCGTGGATTCTGTCAAAACGAGTAATCGTATGCTGAGACATTTTTTCACCATGGGGTAGCCAAACCATTCTAGTTTTTGCATACCAAACGGCATGGCTATATTCCGACGGGGTCTCCCTAACGGGGGCGTCGAATGCAGCCGATATCTGGCTTCGATCACTGCGTGCTGTCAACACTGCGACCGGCCAGGTGGTATCAACACGGCGCCGCCGGACTACGGTCCCGCAAGTTGTGACACTTATCGCTGGACGCGTCGCTGGTAGTATGCGGCGGAGCTTGTTGATGGCGGAAGACGACGACGAAGTCTCAACGTTACGCCAAAGACAACAGAACAGCATTTAATTGCACGCAGTGATAAATCTGTAGCCTACGTAGTTAACAATAAAAGACGGTATTGTACTATTGAAGCTAACTACTGACAGACACGGAGCATCGCGCGGCCTCTGCTGAAAGGCAGACGGTATTTACTGCACGACTGTGTGTCTACCGCATGAGAGTACGGCGATTGGTTTCTCGTAGAAATGCGTGGTTTTCAAGACGTGTAAACAAGAAACTTAGCTAGCGCTAACGGGTCGTGCTCGGTCATCATATAACAGTGAGAATTTGTGTGATGTGTCCAGACGTTCATCGGCCTACAGTGAATGCAATGGAGGAGTACTGCAGAGAAAGGTCTCAGCAGATGGGCTTGACCCTCACACCAGACAGGTAGTTGTAGTAGTAGGCCTAGTAAGAAAAGCTTGTACCCGGCGCCATAATTACATAGTTACAGAGTCGCTAGTGCGCCACCATCTCGGCTGTCCCTATGCAAACAGGTGTCAAAGTATAGCACAACTCTAGCTGATAGTACTTGGTGCACGCTTTTGAACTCATTTGATTGTAGATAGGTAATGTCTCGGTATTAAAGAACTGATACAGAAAGTGGTACTGTGGATTACGTCGGCAGTGGTCTACGACCCATTTTGCGAACTTTGTGTAAATTAGCGTGGTGGAGGCTTAACAAAAAAGTGTGAATTTGTGCATATATGGGGTTGCTTGTCCTCGAGTGTTGTGTACTAAGTGTGTGGGCGTTGTGTACGTGTGCGTTTAGTGAGCTGACATACACGCAGCTGCTTCAGCAGTATTACCTGTCTCGGCGTGGAGACGTGTCAGCTCTCAGGCATCGAAAGTTACGATGTGAAGAAAACAAGTTCGCTTCTGAATGATTACCATTTGCCGCCTGGGTGTAACAACGCGGTTTTGTTATTTTCATGACAACTTACGTTTACAGCAGTGAATAATTTGTTCATCTTCTGATCTGTTTATCTGCTGTAAAACCTTTCAAGTTTCATCCATGTTGGTTGTTTAACATTTCAGGCACATTTACCTCCGCCAAGGTGGAGTTGATGCGATTAAGTCGGTTTCTGTGTCACTCTTTCTGTATAGGCCTACAGCACGTGTCTGTCATTCTTCCAAAGGTAGGTGTTGGCCCAATCTCCAGCTAATCTCATTTAGGCGGAGATTGTCGTTTAGCGGCCACAGTTGCCCAGCGAGATCATTTCAGCATAAAATTGACTAGCAGAGAAACGGCAAGAGATACGGCCAAAGTTACGATAGCACACTAATAGAAAGTCGTATGTGTTCTGTCCAATGGAACCATCCTGTTTCAAGGTCAAACACAGGAGACCATGTTCCCCCGCGTCAATATCCCCCACCGTGAAATTACGAGGGTCGTTCCATAATTAAGTTACAAAACATCATTCTGTTAATTTTCAAAATATGAAAATTGGGAAATATACGTTTTGTAGGGAGTTTAATTGGGAACATATACTGGAATGTTTATGACGATGACGTCATTATTATGACGTCACTTGTACTTAGAACACAGTCAATCAGTGCAGTATTTTGCCCAGCAGTTTTCTTTTGCAAGTCGCCAAGTGTTGAACAGCTATTGCGAGTTCAATAAGCAAACATGTTTAAATGTCAAACACTAACGTTTCATTTGTAACGTATTGTCCAAATGTATGTAAACATTTATTCAATCACAGCACGCTGGTCAACCCTACGATAGAAACGACTGTTGCGATTGTTGCATCGGTCGTCGAAACAACATGGGACCAGCAAGTTGTTCTTTTTCAAAAACACTATCGACCGTGAGCAAACTTTTTACACAAAAAAACGTGTTGCTAGTCTCTTAAAACACTTGTCACCATACACTGGACGCGTCTCAGAGTGAATGACATTTGTTTTTTTGCCCCCGAAAACGAATAACAGAACGCTGTTCCTTACGGGATGCTTTCAGTAGCAACGCTGCTATAGGCCTATCTAGTTTTTAGAAATGACGTCACAGTGACGTCATCATAATGAAACTTACAGCTGGTAGTCAGAATTAAATTCCCTACAAAATATATATCGGAATTTTCACATTTTGAAAATAAACAGAATGACGCCATTTTGTAACTTATTATGTGGCCCACTATGTGTGGCCATATCATGAAACGGTGCGGATGTCTGTCTGTCCGTCTGTCTGTCTGTCTGTCTGTCACGTGTCATATCTCGAAAACGGAGCCAGATAGAGCCATAGTTACAATGGACCACTATATAGAAGTCGGGTGTAACTAGTCCATTTCTGTACTTGGAACCCCCCTATCGGCACCCCCTGGGGTGCGGCGCCCCCTCAAAGGGGTAAATCGTACTACGGCATATATCTCGAAAACGACGC
>Ga0209149_1002211_pt1 | contig 10711 bp, 7 predicted proteins | sample WorMetTyACAVOLI2_FD_187423 | JGI IMG/M metagenome (GOLD analysis project Ga0209149, IMG submission 187423) | Marine gutless worms symbiont microbial communities from Max Planck institute for Marine Microbiology, Germany - Olavius algarvensis... ...
TCCTAGGCCTATAGTTACTATGGAACACTAATAGGAAACCCTACACCAGGAATTCAATGGTACAACTTTCGACCCCCTGGGGTGACCCCTAACCGGGGAATGGGCCCCCTTGAGGCGCTTTTTGTCAAATTACTTTGACCTCTTGTTATACACCAAATACCATGGCAATATTACAAGGAGGACCCCCCCCCCCCACTAACGCGGGCGTCGAATGCAGGTGGGGTAGGCAAAATCGCGATTCTCAACGATTATCTGGCTATCGATCGATGATTGGTGGGTGGTGGAGTGCGAACAACAACTGCGACCGTCCACCGTGCAGTTTACCGCACAGACCGCCGTGCACACATCAATGACTCTTGTTTATCACAACCAGCATGGACGACCACGACGAAGAGAACAGAACATAACAGAATTTATTTGTAGGCAGAGGTAAATCTGAAGTGAAAGTAACAAATATAATAACAGAATATTGCGATCGACGTATTGTACTATTGAAGCAACTACTGACAGACACGAAGCATCGCGCGGCCTCTCTACGACAGCAGGGCTACTTGTTTTGGATAGGCCTACATCCTTTTCTTTACCTTTTAGTGAGATGAATAAATGCTGGGCCTACAGATGCTTAGTTAAGATGATGATGATGATGATGATGATAAGTACCTGTCTGAGATATCTTGAGTCGCTGGCAGGTCCGGCAGCACGTGTTAGAGACATCATCGTTGTAACAGCGAGCTGCACTGACACCACGGCACCACGACGCCTTGTCTGAGCACGCTGACGGCGGACTCGCTGTACGGTCAAACACGCAACACAATAAAGTCGAACCAGTTAAATAATAAAAATATTTAAAACAAGCGTATTTACAGACGATACGAAAAGCCCCCGCTCGTCGAACCCAAACTACATTAGGAAAAACAAATTCCCAACTGCATTAAGAGAAAAAAACAGGTGACAAACGAACAGAGAGACAGACAGACAGACAAACAGACAAACAAGGACAGCATTATCGCATAACCCCCCTAGCGTTATTAAGCCGCCGCTCGTGACAGCGAGAGCGGCTTCATGCAACGGGTCTGTCCATCTGTTCGTCTGTCTGTCCGTCAGTCTGTCTGTCGGTCGCTATAATGCAAAAACGCGATTTTCTCAAAAACTAAGCAATTTAGAGAGATGGTGTATATAGACGACCTACAGGAAGTCGTACATTGTCTTTTCAAAGAACCCATTATTGGACCCCTAAGATCCGCCATATTGAAAATCGACATGACGTCATTTTTTTCTGCCGAGGGTGGTCCGATTTGGACAAAATTTATCAGACTGGTGCATAATGACATGTCGACTGCGGTGATATGATGGAAATCGAAACCAGAAGTAGAATTCCAATATGGCGGACATTTGGGCGAATTCACTGGCATGTCATCCCAGAGCCACCTGCCACATTGCAGGGTGCTGCCACCTGGCGATTTAATGTCATGATCCCAGAGCTACGTGTCACACTGCAGGGTGCTGCCACAGGGCGAATTCACTGTCATGATCCCAGAGCCACATGCCACATTGCAGGGTGCAGTCACCTCGCGAAATCAACGTCATCGTGCCACATTGCAGGGTGTAAGAATTCCATCCGCCATATTGAAAATTGTTATTCGCCATATTTTATTTATTTTTTGTTTTCTTAATGCAGTTTGACTTTGACGAGCGGCGGCTTTCTTATCGTCTCCGATACACTTGTTAATATTAGTTACATAGAAATTGTTATTAATTTATTATTATAACTAGTGTTAATTTATTATCTTACGTGAGTTTGACGGTGATGCTAAAGGCCCGTTTATAGCGACACAACTCAACTCAACTCGACTGACCTGCTTCGCGCTGATTGGCTGTACGCTGCAACTGGGTCAGTTGCATTGCCGATCGCCGGCGACAGTTGAGTTGCGTCAGTGAGGGTGTCTATAGCGACGCAATTCAACTCAACTGAACTCAACTGAGTTGAGTTGTGTCGCTATAAACGGGCCTTTAGAATTGTCAACGTAACTCTCGAGGCCAAGACCGAGGCCATCAAATCTGGCGTCGAGGCGCCTCGATGCCAAGGTCTGGCCTCGACGACTAGTAGAAGTGGACGGCCTGACGTACGTGTGTTGCTGGCGCCGTTAGTGTCGATGTAACGCTCACACGACCGACAGCACTGAGCGGCGACGTCAGGTCTCAGACACTCGCTCTCGCCTCTCACGTAGCTGCTACACCAGTCGGCACGGTCTCCATACTCGCATCCTTCACACACAGACATACAGATACGTATATATAGGTAACGTAGCGCTCGTATATAAATCATATATTTTTACCTGCAAATTACACCATACCTCGTAAGCGTTCACCAGACGGCGCCACCATTGATTGTATTGGCAGACATCTAATTGCAGCTTACTACTCATTTATCGACCCTGAAAGAATGAAAGGCTAAGTAAGTCGGCCTAGTTGGCAACTTGGCTGACCTAGGCCTACAGAGCATCAGGCCGACTCAGCCTTTCGTCCTTTTCGGGTGGATAAATGAGTAGTAGGCTCCAATTAGATGTCCGCAACCTCAGTGGTAGGCGCCATCTGGTGAACGCTTACGAGGTAAAGGCAGACACGGTGTAATTTGCAGGTGAAACTGCATGATCCATGTCTGAGCGCCCTGAGTGTGAGGTACTGCAATAAAGGCGCATACCTTTACTTTTACCTCGTAAACGTTCACCAGACGGCGCGACCACTGATTGTAGTGGCAGACACGTATTTGCAGCTTACTACTCATTCATCGACCCCGAAAGAATGAAAGGCTGAGTCGACCTAGTTCAGGCTAGTTGGCTGACCTACAGCGGACGTTTTACCCACGCAGACAGTGCATGCACCAAATTATCAAACACTGCGAACGTCCTGATTGCAAGTCCCGCATTTGCATTAGTTTTTGTTGCGCTTCCGAACAACAGATTTAGCTGTCGCTGACATATCGCGCTCAGCATCATTGTAACAGTGCTTTCAGTCGAATACGGACATCAGAGGCGTGTTTGCGACGATGTGGTATGCAAATTCACGCGTTGACGGCCTACTGTACTTTATTGAAGGACAGAACTCGATCACGGGGGGAGGGCTATCGCTGCACAACGGGCACTGGCGACTGGCTAGTTTCCCAGATGCTCTACTGTCAGTTCATCGACTGTTAACCGATTTAAGAAGAATCTAGACTGATAATAATTAGACTAAACAAGAAATGATGTATGACTTCAATGCAGGAATTTCAAGTAACTAAAATAATTATTATTTAGTGCACATATTTGTTTTTTTTGCTTTTAAGTACTTAGTTTAGATGTGGACGTGGACAAAGAGGCTAACGTAGGAGTAGGACCTATGCCCATAGTTTTCTCATTCATGTTTATGTTTGTGGCTAGTGGCGCATCGTGACTTGTTTGATTATTGTGCTTTATAAAAACTCTTACTTACTTACTTACTTACTTACTTACTTAGTTATTTACTTACTTACTTAAAAGTTGCTGAAGCCGTTGCTATAGTGACGCATCATACCTTGACGTCCGGTCTTCCAGGCGTGGCAGGTCTCACAGCACGTTTCGTCGTTGCCGTAGCAGTCCGATGGTTTGTTCGTCCGACAGAAGAGCGCCTTATCTCCGAACTCACAGCCCGCTCGACCGCTGTTGAACTGAGGCTTCGAGCACGTCGCACAGCAGCGCGATTTGTAGGCGTCATCATAGCAGGCTGACCGACGACCACGCTCACATTCGCTAGGAGTACGATCTCCGTACTCACATCCTGAATTACACACCAACACACACATCTTCATTATTAAGTCCTAGTGCGTTACTGGACTAGTCAGACCATTGCCCGACTAGTACGCATCGGATACACACAAACAAACGAACCAACAAACAAACAGATGGACATCGCCATCATGTAAAGCCCCCGCCATTAAACGGTCACCCTTTATGTGGGCGTTAAATACAAGTGCGATATATAAATTTCGCGATTTTTGACCAAAATCTGGCTACATGTGGGAAACAATACAAGATAGGACCATAGTTACTATGGAATTGTAATAGGAAATCACATGCGCTCTAGCGAACCGTGGCATTTCGGATGACCTTTAGTGACCTCTGAAGGTCATTCGGTGACCTACTTGGTTTTGTTACTTTGTGTACGCAGCTTACACGCGATCTGTTAGCGATAGCTAAGCTTCTTGTTTATAACAATTTATTTTTAGTTGATCGGTTGATAATCTATATTATGTATAACTTCTGCTTAAAATCCCTGTTAGTTCTGCCTTATAGTTATACATCATTTTTTGTTTACCTGAGTTATCAGTTCGCTGTATTCTGGTACACGTCTCACAACAGTCCTCGGCGATGTTCGTCTCGTAGCATTTGTACGGCGCCTCGGAGCCGATCTGTGCACAGGACATGGTGCGCTGACCGACGTCGAATAATCCACGGTAATCGCCGTATACACAGGAGTCTGAAATAAACAACAACAAAAATTATGTTATATGTTAAAGCCGAGTGTACACCAATGTACTGTTGCCAGCTCTGGTATTCGATGTATCAATACTCTTATCGTAAATCGCATGTTGCATATAATGACAGCTTTCGTCATCTATTGCATGAACCAAGATGGCGCAGTGCATCACAACTCTTTGTAGCTAACGATGTGCCATCGTTTGATGCTAATATTCGTAAACTGGTGTATTCGTTGTGGCGTTTGCTGAATTATTCATCAATAATGAACATTAAAACGTTAAATAACGATAAAATGTCAATCAAGGTCACCAGCAATGGTGAAATTAATATAGCATATACGACTTCCTATTAGCGATCTACTGTAACCACGATCCTTGCATCGTTTCCGACTGTCAGCGACACCTGGCGAATGTTGACAAACTGGGCCGGGGGATGTCACGCTTTGTTTATTTATAATTTCGTTATGTGATGGTCTAGTGGGATGAATGTAGTGAGCACTCAGAGAGAACAACTCGCCACCAACGATTATTTTATTTCGCAACGTTAAACTGCAACAAAAATCAGTGATACAACCAAGGCCAAAATCTTAAGGCCACGTCCAACGACTCAACCCTTAAAGCCAACGCCTGAACCTTGTCCAAGGCCATATTCCCGAGGCCAACTGGCCTGAACCTTTGAGGTCAAGACTAAGTCCAAGGCCATAGGTCACCTCGTCTCGAGGCCGAGGCCGAGGCTAAGGCCATACAGCATACGGCCAGATCAGATACGCAGTACTAACGTCTGGCAGCCTGAGAACCTAGGACCTAGGTAATGAACTAACTTTTGATTGCTTTTGCTTAAATATTCATTTATTATGATTTATATATAAATTATTATTAATTTATTAATTATTATTATTTATTATTATTATTAATTAATTATATTTATTATTAATTAATTATATTTATTATTATTATTTATTAATTTATTATTAATTTAAATTTTTATAGCTATTATTAACTTTTAACTAACTTTAGCAGTAGTTATCAGGCCTCGAGTACGAGAGTATGTGATGTCAAAAATCCTGTATGCCGCTGTCAAGGCCAAGGCCTGGACCTTCAAATCAAACTGGTCACTTCTGAAGTCGTGGTCATTATGGTGCTGACCCCTAGCGAATAGTCGTGAAAATTCTACAGACCTGAGGCTGACGGCGCGGCGCGGTCGTGTACACAGCGTCCACGGACACACCATCTGTTGCGTCCACAGGTCGTCTTGTCAAACGCTCTCTGCTCTGACGACGCGAAGCACAGCTTCAACTTGGCGATCCAACATTCCATTCGTCCACAGATACGGGCGTCACGTGACCCGCCCTACAACCAATCACACCAGCGCAACATTTTACTTGTAAATCTCAGTGACAAGCAGGGCTATTAAAGACGCATAATTCAACAAGGTAGAAATATTATACATTTTTATGGCCTACGATGCATGGGCAATGCTAGACATTTCAATCGTGGGTGATTACATATTAAGAATTGGCACAAGGCGTACGATGATGATAGTAGTAGTAGTAATAGTAGTCACAAGTCAATGCGGCCCGAATAGCCGATACGATGAGCCCCAGCCACCATCAGTACATGGGCACTGGCTTGACTGGCCCAGCAGTGCTGCGGCCGCTCACGGCCCCCAGAACAGCAGCGCTGCTGGGCCAGTCAGGCCAGTGACCGACAAGTACGCGTTTCATATGCGACAGACGAGCAAACGGAAGCACATCACTATCGCGTAAATCCGTCGCTTTCCGGCGGCGGCTTAATAACAGCGTTGTATACTGACGGCGCAGTGGAACGACGAACGTCCGTAGAGTTGTTGACATTGTTCATCGGGAGTGAACTGCTGACCGGGCGACATGGAGTTGTCAGTGACGGTCGGCAGCTCAGACGTCACACTCAGACAGTTCGTGTCGTCACTGACCAAACACACACGCATCATAGTAACACCGCACGTACAGCACTGCAACTCTACGCCAGGCACGGTCATTTGAATTAAACTGATACATAAGCCTAATGGCCACTTAACATGTCGTTGTGGATGACAAAATTAACTCTTTAAACGACACATTAAAACCACAGAGCAACGGGCCGTTATACAGCAAGACGCTGATTGGTACACTGGCCGTTGATGGGTGGGCTGTTACATTTGGTACAGCAAGGAGGGGCCTGGGCGGGCTGGGGCCCCGCCCAGTCCTCTCCTCGCTGTACCAAATGTAACAGCCCACCCATCAACGGCGAGTGTACCAACTTCATATTGTTTGATGTGGCACTATAATTGCCTCTACACTCTAAAGGGTTAAATGCTACTGACTTAACTATGGTGCAACTCAATTTTCGCTAAGTACAGAGACTAACGCCGGGGTTAATGTCTACTCAAAGATAAATATGGTTGGTGCAATTGGTGCTTAACAGTGATGTTAGGCCTTGGCCTTGGCCTTAAGGCCAAATTCAGCGGCCTTGGCCTTGGCCTTGGCCTTGGAAGTATGAGGCCTTGGCCTTGGCATTGGCCTTGGCCTTGCATGCCAACGCCTTGTTAACAATGTACTGCCGCTGAAATTATCTTCATGCATGTCGCATGATGCATTTGATTGTACTGTTCCGCTGTTGATTGATTGTTCCAGCTATGCTACAGACTGAACTTGCTTACTATTGACTTACTTATTAAAACTTGGTTTTATGCCGTCGTTTGCAAATTTACGACCTTGATTTTATCATTTGAAGTGTGAGGCCTTGGCCTTGGCCTTGAAGACCTCTGGCCTTGGCCTTGGCCTTGTATTGCCTGGCCTTGGCCTTGGCCTTGGCCTTGGCCTTGACACTGTTGGCCTTGTTAACATCACTGGTGCTTAAAGTTGGGAAAAAACAAAAGTCGAATTAAATTATTAAAAACAAATATAGAGAAAACAGTAGTGTTTACTAGGTACCATCGGTACTATTTCGCTGTAAAAGTATACTTACGCGTCGAGTGTACGGAGAAATTGGCGGAAGGATCTGATGGAGCAATGAGAGAAGCGGAACGGGTTGTTGAATATGGAGTCTGTGAGAGTGCGTGGCGCTGACGCCATGATGTACTGATCTCCAGTGGAACACTCGTTGTTCTGTCCATCGTGGAACGCTCCAACACTGCACACAACAACAGCCGTATATACATGATGCTAAGCCTTTATTTGGGGGCAGAAAAGGTAAAGAATAGATTTAGCAAGGCAGATACCATGCATGTCCTGCCTTTCTCCCTGAAGCAGACGGTTTCCCTAGGCCTATAGGCTCGTGCTCGCTTAATCGATACGACTTCCAGAAGAGTCGTCCACCTCGTATCACGCCAATTCGTAATCTGGCTTGTGCTCCCGACCCCGGTTAGCTCAATCTTATAATCAGTATAATATTTTGTTATAAAACAGTGTTTGGAGTTCATGTTGAGTGTGAAGATTTCTTTAGCTAGCCCTTCACCACAGACAAGAGGACATGCTTACAAACTGTATAAAGAACGTTATTGCAATTTACAGAAAGAGTTGTAGGCTCATAGGCCTACACAAGGAATTTTTAACTCGTACAGCTGAGTTTTCGTTTAGTTTTCGACGGACAATTGAAAGTGTTGATTTCACTGATTTTCTTAAATGCAGTTTTGATTAGCTAGTTTGTGTTGTTAACTGTACTTTGTGCTGTTCTGGGCAGCTGTTAGTGTGCAACATAACACGTTGTTGACCTGCTTGTCTATGCTGTCTAGTGGTATTATGTGTCTTATTGTTGTGTTTTGAGCAAAGTAAATGATGCTGATGATGGTGGTGATGATGATGATGATGATGATGATGATAGGCCTCCCTTTCCTAGTGCAACCAAAATTTATCTAGTCTTCTTTTGAAAGTGCCAGTTGTGTCCGCTGATATTACTATTACTCTGCAGCTATAGCAGATAAACGACGGTGAAGGCGTACTTGTGGCCGAGCTCATGTGCTGCGGTAGCAATGCTGCCATATTGACCAAACTCCCGATTGACCGAAGTACGTTGTCCACCATGACACGCAGAACCGATCCCCGCCAGACCTGATATAACAGACGGACCGCTGCCGTCCCGCTTGAAACCACCGTTGTATAAAGAATTCCTGTAGCAGTTATCACAACAATAGTCATATTTACTATAAGAATACGTTTTACAATTGTTTGAATTGAACTATAGAGAGTACTCAGAGAATGCACGAAACTGGTGTCGCCGCCTGCGGAATGAAAATAAAGTGTGGTCATGCTATAGGCGTACATGAAGCTTATAGCCTAATTGGTGTACATGAAGAAAAATATGAATCAGGATACAGATCACCATCAAAATCTAATCGATCAGTTTTTGTCCCAACTTTCCCAAGTTTTACCTTACTAAATATTTCGTGAAAACTCATACAACTTTTTCAGTAATCCAGACGGACTGACAGACAGACAGACAGACAATGAGACAAACGGTACAAATACATAACTTCCTTGGAGGAGCTAACTTTTAACAAACGAGCTGCGGTATTACAAACTTCGTCAGTCTTCGCTAGGGGGCGCCACTCAACAGTACTTGGTGGCATGTTTGGTCCTAGTGGCCAACTTTTTCTTCAAACGTATCGGTACAATTCGAATACGTTGCCTATCTAATCCCTAAAAGTTTCATAACAGCAGCTTGACCGTTTTCCAGTAATCCCAGTAACACAGAAAGAAAGAAAGAAACAAACAAACAAACAAACAAACAAACAATGAAATAGAACGAAAGAGATGTTAAATTACAACTCGTGCGCCGCAGTGCATCGGAATGAATGCAGCCAGTTTCGAACATAGGCCTACAGCATGATTTCTACCTTTAGATTGTATGAAGTTACAGTTGCTGTTGCATTGTTTGTTTATGTAGTTGTTTTTATTGTCTTCTTGTGTGTAGTGAGTAGTGTAGACTTGTGTAACATAAATTAACTGTATGTTGTGTTGATATACTATTGTGACTTTGCGTCTGTCGAAGTTGTAATAAAGAATTACTTACTTACTTACTTTATATCCGAGCTTTTGAGCATATCTTGCTAACATAAAAATTTCATGATGACATCTCAAACTCAAACGGTTCAAAAACTAATCGCATAGACAAACAAACAAACTCGCACATCCACAAACGGACGGACACTACCGGTAGGCCTACTGACAACGCTCCAGTTCGCTACGTGGGTGGTATAGGCTTGACGGTAAACGTAAGCGACATTCCGCCGACACCTGAAATCTCATCTTTTTTATCCAACCTCTGTCACTGCGACCCATCTCAGCGCCTCTGATTCGTTCACGACCATGGCGCTTTATACATCTATTTACTTACTTACTTACTTACTTACTTACTAAAATTAAGAGCTCGCCGGCTATCGCACGGGAGGTAAAAACTATCCCATCATGCATCACGTGACTGACCCGGTGAAGAGAGCGATGTGATCGACAGATTCAAACATGTCGCCGTGATCCTCGACGTAATCGCCAAGTGCGTCGAGTGCCTTGTAAGCGTCCGTGTATGACTCACCTGACCACGTGATCTTGAAATCAGATCCCTCCGTCCACACAGACTCGTCCGGACTCTGCAATCGCACGTCGTTTGTTCACTCTCTCCCGACAGCACTCAGGGAGCGCAAAACTCCGCCAAGGCCAAAATCAACTGGCAGAAACATATTGTCTCCTGGTTTGACCTTGAAACATGCTCCAAGGTCATCGAGGATGGCGCCATTGGACAGAACACATACGACTTCCTATTAGTGTTCCGTAGTAACTTTGACCATATCTCTTACCGTTTCTGTGCTACAGTCGATTATGTGCCGAAATGACCTCGCTGGGCGACTGTGACCTCTAGATGACCGTGAAAGTCAATCCATAGATCACCTTCAGAATAAAATCTCCTTGTAACTGCCATGGGCCAAGACCTACCTTTGGTAAAATTTCATGTAAATCCACGCATGGCATCTTGCGTAAAGCCGTATAGGCCTACACAGACACACAGAATGACAGCTAGAATTAGTCTGCGAAACGACAGAAAACTGACCTGAGCGCATAACGCCGCCTTGGCGGATGTAATAATAAAACTAACAAGAGGTCAAAGTAATTTGACAAAAAGCGCCTCACGGGGGGCCCATTCCCCGGTTAGGGGTCACCCCAGGGGGTCGAAAGTTGTACCACTGAATTACTGGGGTAGGGTTTC
>Ga0209149_1002212_pt1 | contig 10710 bp, 2 predicted proteins | sample WorMetTyACAVOLI2_FD_187423 | JGI IMG/M metagenome (GOLD analysis project Ga0209149, IMG submission 187423) | Marine gutless worms symbiont microbial communities from Max Planck institute for Marine Microbiology, Germany - Olavius algarvensis... ...
CAGAATGAAACTTCAAATTTCTGACCCCTTACGGTAAAAATTGAGAGTCCAAACTTTGTAGGTGAAATGTTATATATTAAACTTTTTATTGAACGAGAAAAAAATATAGTTCAATCTGCGCCGGAGTGTCCCTTTAATGCTAGTTATTTGTATCAAGGGAACGTTTTGAAAAGAATCGATGCAGCGTTACATACATACATACATACAACATACAGACATGATAGACCATAATACTGTAAAAGCAACATCGAATCAAGTACACAATCATTCTTTATTACGCCAGATGGCAGCACAAAAACAAGAAAAACTCAGCAGTAAAAAATGAAAAATACACACAACTACAGAAGAAAAATTAAAAGAAAAACAATAAAATCGAAATCAGAATACGCTAGCAGAGCGAGCCCAAACGGCCTTCTTAATATCTACGTTGCCGATATGCCCCGGAAAAACATGATAGACTGAAAACAGTCTCTGGGCCTCATACAGATGCAGTCTGCAAACGACTCTCAGGGCAATGTTAGTGCTACGTAGAGTCTTATTATGACAATGGTCTAAAGGAGCGCACAGGGCAAACGCCACTTACGTGCGTCCTGAACATTGATAAACAATATAAAAACACATTGCAAAAGCGTCACTATTATCAGTACAATGCATTGTTAATAATAATTATAATAGTAATCTCTTTAATAGTTATTATCTATACACGGTGTGTCAGGAAAACACTCTTATATTTGTGTTTTGTTGTGTTGTGTTTGTGTTGTTTGTGTTTTGTGTTGCGTTTAATAAAAAACTTGGAAACTTTTGGACATTCCAGATTGTATTTTTCAGTGTTTGACTGCATTACGTTTTGTAAAAAGAAATGTTGCTTCATCTACCTACTCTGCATACTTTCGATGAACACGTTAACATGTTACTACGTCCCATCTTTTTATCGGGCGTGAAAAGCAATGCCCTCTGTCCGTCTGTCCGTCTGTCTGTCACGAACCGGAATTGTATCGAAACGGAGTAACATATCATCATACTTTCTTCATCTTGGGTAGCTCAGTCATTCTAGTTTTCTCAGTACTAAATATTTTGCGAAATTCAACGGGTACCCCCATACGGGGGGAGTTGAATACAAGTGCGGACTGTGCGGTATATAAATTTCGCGATTTTCTGTCAAATTCAGTCGCGTAGAGGCCACAACCAAGGGTGTCACAATGTTTCCTCTCCCGTCAAAAAAATTTTCCCCGTGAAAAACTATCCCCCGTGAATTTTTTTTGCTTGTGGCGGCCGCCTGGGCTGCGTAGCGACTGCCACCAAGGTTGTCACAAATTTTTCCTCCCGTGAAAAAAATTCCCGCCCCCTGAAAATTTACTGTTGTTACTCACTTTGTTTGCGCTGCTGACACGCGATCTGTTAGCGATAGCTAAGTTTCTGGTTTTCGTTGAAGGTTCACCGAGTGAAGCCGCAAGTCTTGCAGTTCTTGCTCGACTTGGTCGAAGTCCAGTCTGAAACGTCAGCGAACAGCGGTGCATCGACGTCGTTGGACGACGACTGTCTCAGCGAGGTGACGACCAACGGTAGGACGGACGACGGCGCCACAAACCGTGCTTCATTTCGTTGCGACCAGGTGAGCACTGCTTCGGAACATACTGCCTCGAAGTCTCCTGGAGGTGACGGAGTGGAACGTTACCGAGATTCAGATCCTACCTACACAGGCCGATGTTCAGTTCTAGAGACAAATGGTATCGATAGCGATCGAGGATTGTCTAGCAAGGAACTGCACGTCCCGATAACGTCCAACGCCGTTACGTCGTGCACTCTGAGGGGCATTATCGAGAACGATTGTTCTTTGAGAAAGTCTGACAACGAGGAGCAGAATGGTCTGTCGTCACCCGATACTTCGGAGTGCGAACTAAAGCCAGCAGTCCACAACCACTGTAGCGCTGAGACGTCTGCGGGATTATCGAAGATAAACTCGGATCAGTATAAATGCTGTAAGTCTGACAATAGTTTTAGTTTTGCCTCGAAAGATCTCTCGTGTTGCCATCAGTGCTGTATCAAGTTCGACAACGCTGCAGAACAGGAAGAACACACATGTGATCGGAAAGTCGCCAGCAACTGTCCCACGGCGTCCGATGACTGCCAGACACAAGAAACGAGTCCGATTTTCAGGAATTCATTCAACACAAAAACGCAGCAACACAGCCCAGACGACGACACTTCCACCCACGAAGACACTGTCGCGGATAATCATGAATACGAACTTGCGTTTTTGACGCGGCCGCCTGTGAAAGATCTGACTTGGAACACACTAACTGGCACTGAATCGTCAAATGAACAGTTGTTCTCTGGGGATGCACAAAGACCGATGAAACTTCAAGAATGTGAGCCCTATAGTTCCAATGAAATCTCTGCTGCTTCTATGCCTATACAGCCAGATCGTAGAAACCGCACCGTTTCGTCCAGTAGCGACACCAGTAGGGAAGGGCATATCGTTTCTGGCGGTGAGTTGTCCAGTTATTCTGTGTCGCGACTGTTTTCAAACGCCTGGAACGCTCTGCTGTTACACATTGGGCTGGAGTGCGTCAAGAAGTTCAACCGATCGTTGCTGCGTTCTGAGTCTGGATGCGACTTCCAGCTCGAGAGCACGACGTCGAAATCCGACGAGGATGAGGGACCGTGCGTCCGGGATGCCGACGATCCACGGACGACGTGTGACGGCAACGCCGAAGAAAATCCGACGCACGGAGATGGACAGTCAGACACTGAACGATGTCGCTCGCTGTCGTGCTTCTACTGCCTGCAGCGCTTCGTCGACGCTGAGGCTCTACAGACGCACTTTGAGCGAACACACGGTCAGCAGCAGTCACTCGTTCAGCATCACGACTCGGTCGTCAGTGAGTCCGGTCTGTCCAGCGTCTCTGCCGACACGTCATCCATCGTTTCCAGTCACGGAACTTCCGCCACCGGAGTCTGGAACAGACCGCCCGACAGCATCTCGTCCTACTTTGGTGGAATCTCGCCGGAACTTCTCGGACTTCTGCCGGCCGTTCCGCCGGAATTGATGCTACCACATCTCTACGCCGGCAGCATTCTGCCGCCAGCGATGATGATGATGATGATGGCTGCACCGTTCGTCGACTGTCCCTCGTCGCCGCTGTCGAACTCTTTGGCGGCGCTGGCGGACCCACACGCGTGTCTGTTGCCGTCGTCGGCGACTGAGTGTCGAACGACGACTTACGACGACGCCGCGATGCCATCGGTTCACCAGCAGTCGAAGCGGGCGAGAACGCGGATCAGCGACTCCCAGCTGGCAGTGCTGCGCGCTAGGTTCGACATCAACGGACCGCCCAACGACGACGAGATCGCTACCATCGGCTATGAGGTCGGTCTGCCGTCGAAAGTCGTCAAGCACTGGTTTCGCAACACGCTGTTCAAGGAACGTCAGCGTTGTAAAGACTCGCCGTACAATTTCAGCGTTCCACCGGCGTGTGACCCTCCCTCGGCGTCGTCGTCTGAGAAAGCGGCCGAGACAGCGACCACGGATGTCGGCGGACAGTCGGCGGACGAGGACAGAGATTACGAGCGGAATGACGTTCGATCAGACAGTTCCTCGATGTCAACGCCGGCGACTGAAACCGGCAAATTATGTTCCCCGTCCTTATCTCAGCTGAACTCGTCCACTGCTCAGTGTGTAACGCCAGCGGCAGCCTCAGAAGCGCCGTATTTTCCTCGCGGTTGCTACTTCGGCGTGCCGTACCATCATCCTCCTCAGGCGCTGCCGCTGCTGCCGTCCGTCGCGCCGGTTCCCACGGCTGCTGTCAGTGGAACGCAGATCGTCAGCATGACGTCGACGTCGTCCGGAGCAGCGGCGCATTACGCGCCGCCGCCGCTGACGACGACGCAGTCGCGCGGCGGTGGACACGGCAAGCGGGCCAGCAGGACGCACTTCAGCGACGAGCAGGTTCGCACGCTGCAGGAGCATTTCGAGCGCAACGCGTACCCTCGTGACGACGAGCTCGAGTCGCTGTCGCGGCGACTCGGTCTCAGCGCCCGCGTCATCGTCGTCTGGTTCCAGAACGCCCGTCAGAAGGCGCGTCGCACCTACGAGAATCACTCCTCGGCAGCGGGCGGCGGCGGACCGTCAATCAGCGGATCCAAGACCGACGACGGTGCCGGCGGACCGAGGTATGACTGCCGGTCATGCGGTGCCGCGTTCCAACGCTACTACGAACTTATCAAACACCAACGTTCGCACGCCGGCTGTGGCTCCCTCGTTCCGTCGACGTCCACGACCAAATATCCTGCCCAGATATCAGACACTGCCACGGTCGCGGCAGCGAGACACGACAGCTCGCAACTCCGCTACGATAAGCCACCAAGCACTAACGCTGCTTCATCAACAGTGGGCAGTCCATCCTGTCGACAACATTATAGTCATCGTCGTCATCAACCACACCAGCCGCGCGTCGAAGCCTGGTATCGGCCGCCAGTGGAAGGTTACGTCGGTGCTGTTACTCCGCGCGGACCGGAAGTAGTCAACGCGGTGCCTGTTCAACACGCACTTCCGGCAGTTTTCCCGCCGCACCTGCCGCTCGTGACGTCGTGGAACAGCGCGACTAGCTGCAAGGAAGAAACCACTTCATGCGACGCGTCAGCGGGTGTCGACATGACGGCAAGTCTCGTCGAGAAGAAATGCGACATGAAGTTCCTGGTCGACCATACACCGCCAGGGGATTCGGCAAAAAACTCTGCCGCCGATCTGACAGACAGCGGTAGACAGATCGTGGTTCGACAGAACGACGACCGTAGACCTCTGCAAACAGACTACACCGCTCGGCTTTCACCCAAACTGCGGCTAACTTCTACGGAGGAGACTCCGTATTCCAACGCTGACTACAAGCCACACGATTTGACGGAGGCGCTGTCGTCACACCTTCACCGCCGATTTATGGCATCTCCAACTGTGCCGTCTTCTTCCGTTCTGATGATTTCCGGTTCGTCGGTGGAGCAGCACGGACGACAGTTACTGGGCGGCGGAGAAATGGTGGCCACGTCGTTGTCGCCACGACGTTCAGTCAGTCTTGACTCACGGCGGTTTGGTCTGAGCGCGACTGCCGGCGAAAATGAGAGTCCGCTCGACCTCAGCTGCCAGGGTAAGGCAACTTCGACGTTGTCTGGCGGCGACAGGAGTAGCGAGCCGTTGAGGGAGACTGGTGTGGCGGAGGACGTGAAGCAGGTCGGCCCTGTTGCTAATGGTGGCGACGACAGCGGCAGTGGAACAGCGACGTCGAAGTCTCAGCCGGCGAGCGGTTCGTCGAAGCGACATCGAACTCACATGAGCGATGTGCAGGTGCGCGTCATGCGTGCCATTTACGCCGACCATCGCACTCCGTCGATCGGCGAGTGCGCGACGCTCGGCGCCAAGATCGGACTGGCGCGCCGCGTCGTCCAGGTCTGGTTCCAGAACGCGCGAGCCAAGGACAAGAAGCGCTGTCTGACGGAGGGCGGCGCGCTGGACGAGGGCAGCGGGCCGGGCGACAGCGACGGCGGCACGTCGACGGCGGGAGACGGCCGGTGTCGCTGGTGCGGCGTGACGTACGCCGTCGAGCGCTGTTCGGTCCGCGAACACGTCTTCTCGCCGGAGCACGTCGCCGCTGTGGACAGGCTCATCCGGGCGTCGACGGACGCCGACCGACGTGGAGGCGCTGCCGGCGGACGTACCGGCAAGCGGGATCATCGTCGACGTCTGCTGCTCCGTACCGTGACATCCAACTCACTGGCTGCCGTATCTTCTTCCACGCTGTCTGGCACGTCCCCCACCACAACCGTGGCTCGTAAGTTTGTTTATGGCGTATCATTGTTGGTTAACATCATGACAATTTACTTTGTCTTTAAATTACAATCTCGATTTTCTTGGGAATTTTTTCATATATCCAAAATATATGTAATTCTTTCAGAGCTTCGCCGCTGTTTGTCGGCTGACACGAAGGATAACCGGACTGTTAAAGTGCTGCTATCCACTTCCTAGCAGCACGTCGCCGTATACGTAATGTCACCGTTTTGATGTCGAATTATGACGGTAATTTGTGAGAGTTGGGCTGTGTCGTAGCGAGTTGTCTTGGGTGGAGTTTCGTTTCTGTCGTACATTGGTTCTTGTCGTTTGGGGTTTTATGACAGTGTATGAATATCGTGCTACTGATTGGTAGGCGGGATGAGTACCAGCGAAAGCTGGGGGAGTAGATAGGCACACCACGTGATACAATCGATGTGGCACTATGATTATTAATTATATATTATGTGGCACTATATATGTGGTCATCTCGATTTCCTACATGTGAAACTTGCTTCGTACGGAGGACGTTCATTTGCATACGCCGGCCCTTCGAATTGTAACTCACTTCCTGCTTACCTTAGAGACAGTAGTCTTTCTCTTTCATTTTTTAAGCACCACCTCAAAACCTTTCTCTTCTCTTTCTACTAGGCTAGCACACGCAGCGCGTTTGGGTTTCTTTTACAAAAAACGTGCTATATAAATTCACTGTTATTATTATTGTTATTATTATAATTGCCTCTGAATTCTAAAGGGTCGGATCGAGATGAGCGCCGACGTATAGCGGTAGCGCATTAGAGGCGTGTTCGCGACGATGCGCTGTACAAATCTACATTAACTTTGGTTTACTTACTTTACTGACTTATGCAGACAGTGGCGAGGCGCTGATCTCAAGTCGACATGTGGGCACAGCGGCCGCAGCAGCGGTGTCGGCGGTGACGTCGGATCGTCGCGGCAGCGTCGGTTCTTCGACGTCTCGACAACACCCGTCATCGTCGTCGTCGACGTCGTCGTCCGAGCACGCTGCAGTCGCCGACGGTCTGTGTTGCTGTTGAACATCTCTGCTCAGGGATGTTAACCCTTGTCTCCGAGAGCCAGTATTTGCTCAAGTGAATTGTTTTCTTGGCTGCGTGGTACAGTTGGTAGAACGTCGGTCTCAACTGGCGAACTTTCCCCGTCCTACGCTCGGCCTACAGCTGACGGGAAACCACTTATGTCGGTAAACCGTCCGCTATAGGCAGGCCAACTAGGCCGACTCAGGCTTTCATCCTTCCGGGGTCGATAAAATGAGTAGTAACCCATGTAAAAGTGGGTTACGGAGGTATACGGCAGAACATGTGGTGAGAGGTGTGGTCTACCGCCCACGTGACCGAGTGCTCCTGGCTGTAGACTGGAGTGTATGCTCGTTGCCGGCTCAAGACCAACATGATCGGAGATCAGCGCCGCTCCCTAACGCTGTAGGTTGTGAAAGAGCTTACTAGCTAGACGGGTATTGTTTTCTTGATTTGTCAGCGCATTCTAATTGTATTACATAATACTGTAATGGAAATCACTTACTTTTATTGTGGCTAATTCATTTCGTATGCTAAGCGTATGAGATTGAAACGCTCACTATAACGGCGCTGTATAAGTCCGCTGACCTTTACCTTTCTCATTGGCACCCACAGATTACCTGGGCCGAAGCCAATGGGCCCTACACCGTTTAATAGTTTGCACCCTTGAAGATTTAGACTGTTAGGTTAATAAAACATTTTATGACCACATTTTTTGGTGTATTGCACTGCTCTGTAGCCGTCTACACTATGAGTGTGGGGCAAAAAAATTGCACCCTTTTATTTTTTGCAATAACTTTGTCCAACTGCATTATATTATGATAATTTTTGGAACACAGATACTGAAGTAAATTTGCAACATAACTGTAACATAACTGTCCACCTATCCTGATGGGTACTTTTACCCTACTTTGTGAAATATAATGTGTCATACTACTGCATGTCATAATACTGCATGTTAAATACACACTATCGTATCGTATCGTAAATTCTGTTAATAAAATATTCTGTTAATAGCCACAGCTCATCAACGATGTTTGACATACCTTGCTGTTTCTAACAAATGCATTCCTGAATGATTCTCATTAATCTGTAGTTTACAGAACTGAGGTCTGGTCTGTTGGGAGGCCACGTCTGGTGTGAAGTCCGGAGTCTTGTGTCACAGCAGCTCAGTGCTCTTGCGCACGCGTGATGCGCTGGAAAGCAAAAGTTTCCATGAGCTTGAGAGACGTCCGGCAGCAACTGTTTGAGCTGCAAGACATCACAGTAATATGCACTATTCACTTTCACCCCTGGCTGCATGAAAACCACACCATTGCACCAGCGCCTGGAGACACCAACTGAAACCGACACGCAGGAACATGTTTATCAGAAGCCAGTGAGGGACGTCAATGAGATGATTGAAACGTGGTAAGCAACCAGCAGAGCTTCATTGATCAAGCGATTGACCAGTGGCAAGATTGTTTTAATGCATGTCTCAAAGCCGCAAGCAAACACTGAACATTTGCTATAATGTTTCTTTGTAACTCTCATGACTTTTTAAAGCGTACGTTACTGCTGTTATGAACAAATTGACTTATGTTTTGTTTCACACGTAGGGTGAGAACATCCGTTAGGATAGGTGGGCAATTTTGTTGCAGCTTTGTTGCAAATTTACTTCAGTATCTGTGTGCCAAAAATTATGGAAACATAAGGTGGTTTAACAAAGTTATAGCAAAAATAAAAAGGGTGCAATTTTTTTGCCCCACAGTGTAGTTATGATCAGAAGGTTAATCAGTATATGGAGCTCAAAACTTCAACAATGTACAATATGTCTCAAAAACCGGATCCATGTTACATTTTCAAATAACTCCAACAAATCCGGTCCTATGTCAAACAATTTGTGGTACATAGAACTCCGGTTAGTGCACTGACTGACTTGATGGTTCTTCTCAGCTTAGAAGGGAAAACGCAATGTAGCGCCAGCCATACAGAATTTGGTCATTTCACTGGTCGGAATGGCATGTCTAAGTTAGTATTTCTAAAATTATACAAGTATATCGGGGTCGATTCGATAAGCACGCGCTTGCCACCAGGTGCTGCCACGTAGCGAATGGATTAACAAATTTCACAGGCGACAGACGAACGAACAAACGAACAGACAAACAGAAGGACATCGCCCTCGCATTTGTGAGCGGGAGCTTAAAATAGACGAGCTTAACGCTTTAATCGCCACAAAGAGCAACGGACCATCATATAGCAATACGGTGATCGGTACACTGGCCGTTGATGGGTGGGCTGTTACATTTGGTACAGCGATGAGGGCCCTGGGCGAGGCTGCAGCCCGCCCAGGCCTCTCCTCGCTGTACTAAATGTAACAGCCCATCCATCAACGGCCAGTGTACCAACTTCGTATTATTCGATGTGGCACTATAATTGCCTTTGGAGTCTAAAGGGTTAACGAAACTATCAGCTATTAAAAATGTGTACACAGTCACTGTGACCTTGAACGTCTGTTTAAGGTCATGCAAGGTCAAGATAGAAAACAAAAGGAAGTTTAATATGATGTGATGAAAGAAAGCACGTCTGCTGCAGCTCAACTTTTTTTGTTTAAAATTGTTCAAAACGTATAGTCAACAACTTTGGCGACAACGCCTGCAACGCAGTGTGACGAAAAGCAAAAAAAAACGTTTGTCAGAAGTTTGGGAAGTTTGGAAGTCTGTATACGGGGAATGCCTAGACCTCTTTGAACTCAGTGTAGCCAGCCTTGGCGAGGGATAGGCCACATTCCAAAAGCAGTTCGATTCCCTTATTCGTGACCAAGCAGCCGATAGAATTAATTGTACAGGTACTTCGACGTGCCCATATTTGCATGTTGTATCATTTGAGATATCGCATGAAAATATAGTTGAAACTTTGTTAATTTTTAAAGTAAATTTTTCAAGTTCATAATGCGATTAACATTACGGACCTTATCTAAGTGTTAATTGTCACTGTTATGTGTGTATAAGTATTGACTGAATTTAGCTATTTTTTATTGCATTATGTCACTGTCTTCTACTGTATATATCTGTATTTCTTTCTTACTTTTATTTTATAGTTTTTTTTCTCGCTATATTTGCATTATCTGTCTACTGCTGTCATGTATGGTGAATAAATATTACTATATCGCTAGTTGTGTACGTACTTTAGACTGTACCGGTGACAATACAATCTCCAACGGACCCAACATGTTTCCGTCTCCATATGTCGTTAAGTTTCCTTATACAAACACCGGAGTTGTACCATTCCTGTATCCCGGATACGGTGGACTACTGCCATCAGGATTTGCTGCTCCCCGCCTTCCAATAACAGGTATAGTTACAAGAAGCATGCAACGACTTCTAAGGATGATCTAACGAGATTTGTTTACCGTTATAATCATCTAGGGCAGCTATTAGTGGCATCAGTATTCTTGTTGTCCTGCTCGCTTTGTTCTGCTCTACTTGTTACTCTGTCGTGTTCTTTGGGCAAATAAATCAAAAATATGTTATTATATTGTTACAAGCTTATTTTGTGTCACTGTCACTGAAGTTTTGTGTTGGTAAGATTACGGTAAAATGGTCAGAGCGATCATGATGAAACGTCGAGACTCGGCAACGGCGTGGACCAGTTTGAGCCGAAATCAAGATCACTGGAACTAAAACCCAACGACAACCGTTTAACGCCCGTTTATCTAGGACAACCCGGCTGAGCCGATACCAGAACTCTCAGAAATATTAACCCAATTTACAACCCTCACTGTCCTCAAAACATTCCTCACAAGCACTTCCCTCCCAGGCCTCCCAGTCTATCTGTAGGGTGTAATACTAAGTAGAGTTC
>Ga0209149_1002213_pt1 | contig 10709 bp, 8 predicted proteins | sample WorMetTyACAVOLI2_FD_187423 | JGI IMG/M metagenome (GOLD analysis project Ga0209149, IMG submission 187423) | Marine gutless worms symbiont microbial communities from Max Planck institute for Marine Microbiology, Germany - Olavius algarvensis... ...
GGCCGCGCGATGCTTCGTGTCTGTCAGTAGTTAGCTTCAACAGTACAAAACGTCGAGTAGAGTCTTTTATTGTTAGTTACGTAGGCTACAGATTTATCACTGCGTGCAGTTAAATGCGCTGTTCTGATGTCTTTGGCGTAACGTTGAGGCTTCTTGTCATAAACATTTCGTCGTCTTTTCCCGCAATCAACACCGCCGCTTAATACTACCAGCGATGTGCCACACTCAACTTGCGGGACGGTGGCCGTGTTGACAACATCTGGCCTGTTGTAGCGTTAACAGCAGGCAGTTAAGCCTGATATAGGCTCAGAATCGCCATTTCTGCCTACCCCACCTGCATTCGACGCCCCGTTAGGGAGGGGGTTGTTCCTGTCGGAATATTGCTATGCCGTTTGGCATGGAAAAACGGCGTGGCTACCCGATGGTGAAAAAATTTTGATGATATGTTTGTTTATTCGTTTTGGCAGAATTCACGAACGTGACGGACACACACACAGACACACACACACAGGCGGACAGACAACGCATGACGACATAGGCCGCGCTTGCATATAGCATCGCGCGGCAAAAATGTTTTATTACCTTCGATAAAATAAAACGCTATAGGCTATTGCATTGCGAAAGTTGTATTTTCGTTTAATTGCGTATATATGCAGGAAGGTTTGTACTAGTGCACCTATATTCAACTTTTTCTGTGGACCCCCAGAATTTTCCCTTAGAGGCAAATTTATATTAAAAAATACCTGGAACACCCTCGCCTTTATCACAACTGAATCTGGAACACCGAGCGCCTAATTTTGTAAAAGTCGCTCATTGGGATTTGTCCTTTAAGGGCAAATTTTTACCAAAACTTCGAAATTTTTGCGATTTTGAGGTACTTAAGCCCACATTTCTGTACCCATAATATTGAAATTTTGCTTAAGAGAACGGACTTAGGAATCTATCAACGACATAAAATTTCGTAAAAATCGTTAAAGGGGTTGCCGGTATTGCAGTGCCTCGGAGGTGATGCATATTGACTTCTAGTTAGAAAATAAAGTAGAATTTTTAATATGATTCGCAGGGTTGTGTAAATTTTCTGCAACAGCAAATTATTGCTATATTTACTGCTAATGGACGCTGCTATAGGCCTATTCGACACACTGAGTGTAAAGCCCGGTACACATGGCGACAAAGTCGAATGCCGAAGCGACTTTCGACAAAAATCAATACTTTTGTCAATGTCAAGGTCAAAAGAACCGGCGACAATATTGCCGGTTATGTCGAATTTGTCACCGACGCTATGAGTAGCACAAACATCTCTGGGCGTGTATTCATGCCAAGGACATTTTGAGTATTTACTATGACCGAAGAGCACGCGTATGCTAATGTTTAGAAGCAAGTCTATAATATTATTATTGTGTTAAATACATCAAGATAATAATTGCTATTGTTTATCTTTCGTATTTCACGATGTACTATAGTTACAGGTGCGGTGGAAAATATGACACAAACCTTGTTGCAAATTTACTGCTTAGTCCAACAGTGAAAGAATTTTTAAAATCGGCCAACATTTCTCAAAGTTATGAACGAATATCAAGTGGCACGTTTTTATGGGCCACGGTGTGTGTAGTGTTGATCTACTCCTTTTATCGCAAGACGATGCACGTTTGCTTCTCTGCGCTGTATACAGCACATTGTACCGTGAATCGTCTACGACACACGTGACACGGCTGCCGTGCCGAACCGGTTGTTTAAACCACGTGACATCCTTGCGGCAGTCCCTGCGCTATTCTCGGGGAGAGGGGGAGATTTGTGCAGTTCTGGCAGCCACCTTTTTTGACAACGACACATTTCTAAACCAATCAAGCAACTCATTCTTTTCCACGTATTTGGCAATAATTTTCGGTATGTAAAGTAAACTACTCTTTTTATCGGAACGCACACAGACAAACAGACAGACAGACAGAGACAGACAGTCGAAGGACAGACAGCACTGCCATTATTATAGCGATGCACGTTTTGTGACCTGCTATAACGAGTTGAAGATGGTTTTGTACTGGACGCCGGCCACGTTGCCTCGGGCCGTCAGTTAGACGGGACATATTGTCACTGTCTTATCTATATCCGCCGAGATCTGCACACTCAACAGACTGTCGTCGCTGGAAGCCTTCCTGTGCATGCGCGACGTCATTGTCATGACACTGCATAAAGACGTCTCTGATCTGTCTATAGCTGTTAGTAATGCGAGTATGCGACACGCGACAGTCAATCACCTGCACGGCGCCTGCCAAGCACGTGTCATTAAACCGTACCGTATATACCCTGCCGCCGGTTGCTGTGTGGTACGGAGGCGAACGTGGTCACTGCGTGGGCGGGCAACTGGTATGAAGAAACGGTAAACCGTCTCACGTTGTCGTCATTTATGTAACGAGATTTTCTCGATGATTCAATGAAGTTGGTTCCTAGTAGATGCAAGTGCCCCGTATTTGTTACACGATCGCCGTTAATCGTCATATGCTATTATACGGCAGGATAACGATTGTTTGACATAATGATGGAGCAGATGTTCAAGATGTTCCTCATCCCCACTGTCATCATCTATCACTCCTTCACTCTTTCACTCCAGGCTCAAAACCTACCTTTTCAACAAATGCTTCCAACCTTAGACTTCTTTTACCTACTGGGCTGCCTTCATGATAATGGGACTGGACTGGACCTATCACGCTCATCAGTTTATTTTTAGTTTCACATTTTAATTTTTTGTTTATTCTGTGTGGTTGACTAAGCTTTTTACCCGTCAGCTTTTTACTGCGCGTTAAATGCACACTTTTTGCACACTATCGTATCGTATCTGAAATTATCGTTGTTCGCATTTTAACGGTAGGCCTATGTCGCATGTGAACAGTTGTGATGCCATCGGATGCAGTGTGTATCATAATGCGTTTCGTAGTACTAACAAGCGAACATACTGACTTTAGTTTTCACAATCGAACTCGCTTTATTATGTTTAAGTATATTTTTACTGCAGCATCCAAATTCTATTCACACTTTCAAAAGTTTGTCGGCTGAGCACAGTAAGTTAACAACGCCTAATGGCGAACACAGACAAATGGCGGTCCAGAGTGACGTAAAAATGACGTCATAGACGGTACGAGCACCTGCCCGCCGCGGCGCTCGTCAAGTTGACCACGTGATCTGTGACGTCACCAACGACTGACAGACCAGCGTCACTGTCCCGGATCACTTTTAAATCAAAGCGAGAAGAATCACGGCGCACGCGGTTGTCGACATCACCTATACACGTCAATCATATGTATTTTGTAAACAAAGCACAAGACGGTTGATTGTCACAAACTATGGCCCAACGCCATCTTGCAAAAGTCATGTTTACAGACGACAGACAGACAATAACGGCACTTGCAGTAACCAGTAAATTGAACGTAATCGGCTAAATTCATTGTTATTACGAGCCGCAATAGCGACAGCTGGTATTGTTTTCAATTGTTGTAGGGTTAATTTTGTTCTGCTGAGTCAGTAAAATCTCGTTAGCATGATAGCGTTGCAATGAATGACCTTGGATGACCTCTAACTCAGATTTCAAGGACACGTTATTATTTGACGTTCAGTATCACAGAAATGGTACTTGAATGCTTACAAAACATAGTCACAGTTTATTAATGCGCCATCTATCGAAAGGGTGTCATTTTCTATGACCTTGGGCGACCACTCAAGGTCACCACATTCTTCAACGTCAAACAAGTGTATCGGAGACGATACGAAAGCCGCCGCTCGTCAAAGCCCAAACTGCATTAAAAAACCATAAAATAAAATATGATGAAAAACGATTTTCAATATGGCGGATGGAATTATTACACCCTGCAATGTGGCGCGATCATGACATTGATTTCGCCAGGTGACTGCACCCTGCAATGTGGCATGTGGCTCTGGAATCATGACAGTGAATTCACCAAGTGGCAGCACCCTGCAGTGTGGCAGGTGGCTCTGGGATGACATGCCATGGAATTCGCCCAAACGTCCGCCATATTGGAATTATATATCTGGTTTCGATTGTGACCATATCACCGCAGTCGACATGTCATTCTGCACCAGTCTGCGAAATTTTATCCAAATCGGACCACCCTTAGCAGAAAACAATGACGTCATGTCGATTTTCAAGATGGCGGATCTCAGCCATCTTGGATTTTAAGGGTCCAATAATAGGTTCTTTGAAAAGCCGATGTACGACTTCCTATAGGTCGTCAATATAGACCATAGCTCTAAATTGCTTAGTTTTTGAGAAAATCGCATTTTTGCATTTTGGCGTCAAGATCCAAAATGGCGGATCTCCGCCATCTTGGATTTTAGGGGTCCAATAATGGGTTCTTTAAAAAACCCATGTACGACTTTCTGTAAGTCGTCAATTGACACCGTAGCTCTAAATTGCTTAATTTTTGAGAAAATGGCGTTTTTTTGCATTTTGGCGGCAGACAGACATCACACAGACAGGCGAACAGATGCACCAGGCACCGATGCACTAAGCCGCTCTCGCGAGCGGCGGCGGCTTAATAATTAAGCAAAAAACTTGGCTATTGTTAATAGGTCACGCTTAGCATCACGTAACTGTCCTTCCGATCGTATAGACGACACTATTGGAATTAAATATACCGGGTGGCTCATAAAAAAACCGTCCCCAACTTTGCAATGATGTTATACTGCTCAACAATAGAATTTCGAGTATTTCTCAGTGATGTCTTGAGTGACGTTATTGGCGTGACAAGTAGCTATAGTGCAGTGCTCTATCCAATTGCCAAAGCAGTTTTGCCTAGACTTACTAGGCCTACGTGTGTCTTTTCTAAGGCAGAAAATTGGGGACGTTTTTACCCGGTAAATGCTAATGTAATTTATGATGTCCGACCGTTGCAACTTGACTCCGTACTGCTCTGTTTTTGAGACACAGATAATGAAACTGTTCAAGCACCTGAAACGACCTACAAAGGTCTCAAGATTACTGCCATCATAGATCGCCAGGACTTTCTATCAGAGACCAGAAAAGTAGCTAAACTTATTTTCATACAAAATCGTTGAAATGACCTTACAGGTCGATCAAGGTAATCGGCAATGGCACGATTCAATAGGCCATATGTCACTTTGTTTTAATGGTCTGTACTTTGAAAATGGCACCAACCGATAGATCCTATCCATCATACATCATATAAACCTTGAATGGCACTAAATAGCCTTTTTTGTGCTGATGTGCCGTTAAGAAACTACACACACACACTCTCTCTCACCCGTTTGTTTGATGCTCCAATATTTTCTTCTTCTTTTATTTCTTCTACCATTCGTGGTGAATAAAGATGTTCATTATACGACTTCCTATGAGTGTGCCGTTGCACGTAATACGGCTATCTTTTATTGTTTTCGAGATATTTGACGTTTAAGAATATCGTGACCTCGAAATCTAGGTTATAGGTCACTCACCCTGCGAATTTGTGCACCACCGCTGAAATCTACAGACCCAGGGATATGTTTTTTTGCCGCCGATGAGTCTATCTTCATCCGCTTCTACATAGCGAGCTCTGAAAAAGCTATATAGCATAAGGTGTTGCGTTGCGGTCGTTCAAGATCATTTAAGGTCATCGAAAAACTGGTACCAATCAGAAGCTCGTGTACAATTTCCTATTAGTCTTCTATTGGAACTATATACCTATCTTCCGAGATATGACGATTTATTGATTGGAAATTGTTGCAGTTTTTATCCACTCCGTCTCATTTGGATCCCTCTCACGGGGTTCCCTGGGAACTAGGGTATGAAAGTAGGTGTCAAAAACTAGAGTAGGCGTAGAATACCTGGGCTACACGATGGTGAACAGTGCATGATCCTGCGGTCATTAGTTTTGACGCATTACCAGCGTGTGACGGACAGACGGACGGACAGACACGCTGCCATGGCTAATTTGCGCTCAGGCATAGTGTGACAATAACGGTGTAAGATAGAGCCATACTTATAATGGCAGATTGTTAGAAAGTCGTATATTATGGTTTATCGAATTCTGCCATTTTCATTGACCTTGAATGACCCCCTAAACCAGCTTTCAAAGGCACGCAGCTATGCTAACCTCTTTTTATACCGAACTGTTGGATATATGGATCAACTTTCTACGTCGTCAAACACAGTCCATTTTTCTGGACCACCGTTTTTATACAAAATTTTTCGAGCAATCACCCTCAAGCTAATTATGTGGTTATTTTCGTATCCATGAAAGTTTTATCACATCATAATCGATATCGAGACACATAACATTAACAGTGTAGTTTGCTACAATGACAACTTGACTATGACCATCCGGTCAACACTCTATCGGTCAACAGTACAAAATGTTGACTGGTCAAAAGTTCATTGACCTCTGAGCTTCTGCTGCGCTACGTTGGCCACACAACGCGCAGCAAGTGTCATCGATCTGGAATTCGCTCTCTTGCTATATTCGCAAGAAAATATAAAATAAAGAAAATATAACAACAACGTATAATAGAACTTCTTATTCAAGTTTTTATACTCGAATACAAAATAAGTTGACTTGAACCTGACACGAAGTGACCTTAAAAATCTTACCGATACCTCCTTGTTATGTCACACAGAGCATAACAGCTCCAAAGTTGCACTTCCGCATTGTGTAGGTAGCGTAACGATACAGCAAGAAACTTGAAGAAACTGTAGCACAACCAGCAGTTAAAGTAAGGCAGAACGCACCTGCAGCTATGCTAACCAATTCGGCCGTATGCGTTTCGGGGCCCAAACGAGCGATTATCTTGACCGAAACGTACATTTCGCGGCCCACAAAAACGTCATATCAGCGTTTCGACATGCCTTCTTCCATAAGTCTTGTCTATATCCGTTTTGTAGGTGCTATCATGAGACGATTTGCTGTTTTGAACATTGTGGATTATAACATTACTCTCCCTGTATTGTTTTCCTTTTTGTCTTATTAGTTTGCTTATTTGTCACGCAAATTTGTATCACACGCTCAAAAGAAGGTATATCGACAGCGATTTAGAGGGGCCCAGAAAATCTTGTGAGGGCCCTAGTGAATTTTATAGTTCCACCTCCTTTTAATTTATATTTTAACCCCTAAACACAACGTCGTCTTACGTTTGATGTGTGTAGACGAACTGTAGTCTGTCTGCTGGTGACGACGGTGCTCTAGTCCAGCTGGAACACTCGCACTGTTGACGCTACTGCCGCTGCTGCTATAGTGTCTCTGTGTCTGCCGACTGAGCTTGTTGTCCTCAGCGTCACTCAGCGAGTCAGTGTCGTCATCACTCGTCGTCAACAGCTGCTGCAGCTGCCCGATGTAATGTATCGCTGCTCGCAGTATCTGAACTTTGCTCAGCTTCTTGGCCTTAGTGACCGCGGAGACGGCGCCGTGTGTGGTCCCGGCGCCGTGTGTGGCCGGTCTGATGACGGACGCGGCGGCTGATGACGGCAAGTGCTGACGTAGACGTGCAAACGTCTGGTTGATCGTCTTGACGCGGTTCCGCTCTCTCTCGTTCCGTCGCGCTATCACCGCCTCGCTGTACACGCCCGATATGACGTCATCGTACGACTGCGCATGCGCACTGACCGCATCCGTCGTTCGCTGATATGTTCGCTGTGGTAGATCAACGTCCAACATGGCTGCCGCATCAACACCACGTGACGAGACGTAACTATTTCCGCACTCGTTTCTTGATCGCTTGAACCGGAAGTCGATGTCGACATAATCGTGTAGTGACTGCGCATGTCTGGCGGGCGTCGCCCAACCTTCATGACCGTATAAACATGTCGAGTAATGTGTCGGCTGCATTTTAATTTGATATGAGAAGCAAACATCAAATTCTGTTAGCGACACACCAGCGTATATGCTGGCGTAGTTCTATTAACAATTAAGTTCGTCAGCAATTTGTCAGACTGCTGGTGTGGCAGTGAGGACGCGCGACGCTGAAGGCAGATTGACAACTACAAAAGTCAGCTGCAAGATTCACCGAGACACGAGTAGCGACAGCGGCAGTCTGTGACGTGGTCGACCAATCAATGAGACGACACGCATCAGTGAACATGGCAGTCGCCGTCTACACAATGAAACCACTGTTCGTTCTGTCGCTCGACATTTCAATTTGCTGCTTCCCGGAAGTTAAGAACAACATGGCTGTGTTTCACGTTTTGCATCACCAAGCTACAGTGTACTATGTACGCCAGAATATTTTCTTCGCTCACGCTCAGTAATTTTGTCATTCTGTCACGCAGCTTCGCCACTTCCGGCTCTTCGCTTTGGAACTCGCTGCCGTTGACTATCCGTGACTCGACCCTGACATTCGCTGGTTTCTGTAGCAGTCTAAAAACTAAACTGTATAACTGTAACCGAGCGTATGGTGGACACACCGCACCCTAGTGATAGGCTTACCACGTCATCATTACCGGAAAACTTTACCACCCATTTTGACAATTGGGTATATGGTTAGGGGTTTCACAACCATGGCGTGGCTCGAGGCGGTAATTGAAATTTCCCCATAACGTTCGCCTATTTCACCTACTGACGGCTCATTGCATTTCGATGAACGTAACTAACATACGGCACTAAACGACGTATTTTAGACTGGTTTATACACACTGAGTGTTTATGTATGCATTGAGCAATGTGACAGACCGATCAGCAGTGCAACGAGATGTGATTGTACAATACAATGCAATACAGATGCGAAGCTAAAATCGATTCGACGTCCATGTGTTGTGTTAATATCGCGGCGCAGAAATAGCTGGTAAAATTGTGTTTTAAACTTTTAATGAAACTGTGGTCCAGAAAACATCTTTAACATCTTCGTCGACTTTTTCTGATCGAAGGGAAAAATTAAAGTAGGCGTAATGCCACAGCGGACCATTTACCACCGCACGTACGTGCATGCATGCTATAGTTCCTATACCGAAGGTTTCTTTTGTGAGCGACGCGTTTGTAGGCTATACGTGATATCAGAGAGGCACCTGGTCCAGATGTACACTAATTGTGCAGAGCGATATGTTGGCTGACGGCTATAAACAACAGTATCGAGTGAGATTGCAGCGGCAGCGATCTATCGGAACTGTTGCAATCAAGCGTTGCTAGAGGCAACTGATGATGTGTCATCATCGTACGTAACCGTCATACCTATCATCAACACCGACAGACAGTTTTTCGCCGAAAGCAGCTAATAAAGGTTCCGAATTGCCACAGCGGTTATATCATATGGCTATCCGTCGTATCCGAGTGGCCGCATAGCCCTTCTAAATATAGGGCCATGACTGGCCGTAGTGATAGAATCAATAGGCCTATAAGTATAAGTAAGTAAGTAAGCAAGTAAGTAAGTAAAGGCCCGTTCACACACCGCACGACGTCGTACGATGTCGTCCGTCGACGAAGGACATCGGACGACGACGCTGTAATTGAACACATTGTTTATTCGACGCTGTTCACATAGCGTACGACATCGTGCGTTGACGCAGCGTCACTGTCGTTGATGTTGAACTTGGTTCGATTAGAACGACATTTTGACGTACGACGTCGTCTGGCGTCGGACGACAACGGACGGCATAAATATGTGTTGACCAATGAGATCGCTAACTTATCGCATGAATATTCATAACTCATCCATAGCCTACTGATAGATTGATTTGATAGATTACATAGATTGACGGGTTGATTATTGTTGTAATGGACGTAGAAAAGTTAATCGAAAGTGTTAGAGGGCGGGCGCCAGGCGGCAAATTTTATATCAATGTACCACGAAGGCAGCACGCTGCCAGAAAGGAAGATGCATGGAAGGAGGTGGCAGAAGAATTGGGAGAAGAACGACCGGTTTGTATTGCAAATCTTCAAACACGCACTATGACATGTGGACAAGTAACTATCATCCAGCTTGTATCGTTTCGGAGACAAAGCGAGACATTGGTCGAAAATCGCGATTTTTCTACACAACAACCTCTCCTCTAGGAAAATGGTTGCGATTATTTTTGCTCTGTTTTCTTCGTAACCAAACAAGATCCATCGGTTATCAGGCGGTATAAACAGATTCTGCAAAGAGACCTGTGTTTACTTACAGCTCAAGCGCGTTACAGTCTTAAGGCCCGTTTATAGCGACGCAACTCAACTCAGCTCAACTGACCTACTTCGCGCTGATTCGCTGTACGCTTCAACTGGGACAGTTGCAATGCCGATCGTCGGCGACAGTTGAGTTGCGTCGGTGAGGGTGTCTATAGCGACGCAACTCAACTCAATTCAACTCGACGTTGAGTTGAGTTGTGTCGCTATAAACGGGCTTTACAGACAGACGGACGGAAGGCGATCTCATTAAAGCCCGTTTATAGCGACGCAACTCAACTCAACTCGACGTCAAGTTGAGTTCAGTTCAGTTGAGTTGCGTCGCTATAAACGGCCCATGTAACGCTCGCTAAAATAGAATGTACTATTTTTATATAAATATAAAAAAATTAAATCGCATTCGACATACAAAATACATTTATTTATTTAAATTAAAATACCTATTTCAAATACTACACACAGCACTGAATCGAGTAAAACGTTCCAAGTGTATGTATGTTTTACGTACTTACCGTGCGGTCCCACAGACGCCGATTGTCGGTGTTTATCGGTGTATATCGGGAAACAGTAAGTTGCCCCGATGAACACCGAATTTGAGCCGATTTTTTCATCTCAACG
>Ga0209149_1002214_pt1 | contig 10708 bp, 8 predicted proteins | sample WorMetTyACAVOLI2_FD_187423 | JGI IMG/M metagenome (GOLD analysis project Ga0209149, IMG submission 187423) | Marine gutless worms symbiont microbial communities from Max Planck institute for Marine Microbiology, Germany - Olavius algarvensis... ...
GCTTAATGATTTTTTCAAGTTATCAAGCACAACTTTGAGAGGCCACTCACTCAAAATCTACAAACCACAAGTGCATTTGGATGTAAGGAAATTTTTTTTTCACAGTTAGGATTATAGACATATGGAATAGTCTACCGATATCTTTGATTAATTGTGAAACAATAGCAACTTTTAAGAAACATCTTGACCGTTTACTTAAGAATCGGGGATATATATATATGCTTTTTATAGCTTCTTTCCTCTTGTTAATCCACTCTTCTTTAGGGGTGGTTAGTTGAGTTGAGTTGAGTTGATAAGGAATATTTGAGTTTGCTTGTATTGTACTCCTGTGCTGCTGTGACTTTGCATATAGGCTACAAATGAAGGTTTAGAAACATTTTGCAAATGTCTATGCTGCTCGTGAGGTTGCTGCATGGTTTTATTTTTTCTTCTATTTCATTTTTCAAAAAAAACTGTACTTTTTATTGCTTTTATTTATCCGCCTTATGCAAACAAACGATTCATAATAGTGCTCGTTCATCAGATCAGATCAGATATATTTGCCAAAGAGAAACAGACATGTGATTATAGAATAGCAGAGCGTAGCTGCTACGGTAAGGCGGCATCCGTCGCAAACATACAAGAAGCTCACAGATACTGCGACGCTTCGTGTTATTGAACATTTTTTGTATTGTTTTTTTAACGTTTAGGACGCACGCAAGTGGCGTTTGCCCTGTGCGCTCCTTTAGACCATTGTGTACTTGATTCGATGTTGCTTTTACAGTATTATGGTCTATCATGTATGTATGTATGTATGTGTGTGTGTATGTATGTATGTAAGTCCCCATTAGTGTTCTGTGTCTGTATCTCGTACCGTTTCTGAGATACTGGGCATCACGTAATGGCGTGACCTTGAAATCTTGGTTGGGGGTCGTTCAAAGTCATTGAAGATGGTACTATTCAAAAAGACAGTACGCTACGGTACGGTTTCCTTGGGTACGGTTTTCTGTTGGCATTCCATGGCTTCATCTTGTAGCATTTCCGAGAATTTCATCGACGTCGGCCCGGCGGTCTCGGAGCCTTACCTTAGGATTTTAAAATATTGACACCGCACGGACTGACGTAGGGACATTTTACCGGTTTTACAAGTCATCTCCAGAGAGATGACTAAAAACACAAACATGGAAATAGACAAGTGTATCGGAGACGATACGAAAGCCGCCGCTCGTCAAAGCCTAAACTGTATTAAAAACAAAAAAATATGGTGAATAACGATTTTCAATATGGCGGATGGAATTCTTACACCGTGCAATGTGGCATGACGATGACATTGATTTTGCCAGGTGACTGCACCCTGCAATGTGGCATGTGGCTCTGGAGTCATGACAGTGAATACACCAAGTGGCAGCACCCTGCACTGTGACACGTAGCTCTGGAATCATGACATTGATTTCGCCAGGTGGCAGCACCCTGCAGTGTGGCAGGTGGCTCTGGGATGACATGCCGTTGAATTCGCCCAAACGTCCGCCAGATTGGAATTCTACATCTGCTTTCGATTTCGACCACATCACCGCAGTCGACATGTCATTCTGCACCTGTCTCCGAAATTTTATCGATATCGGACCACCCTCGGCAGAAAAGAAATGACGACATGTCGATTTTCAAGATGGCGGATCTCAGCCATATTGGATTTTAGGGATCCAATAATGGGTTCTTTGAAAAGCCCAATTACAACTTACGAAATTGCTTAGTTTTCAAGAAAATCGCTTTTTTTTGCATTTTGCGTCAACATCCAAGATGGCGGATCTCCGCCATTTTGGATTTTAGGGGTCCCGTAATGGGTTCTTTGAAATGCCCATGCACGACTTCCTATAGGTCGTCAATAGCGACCGTAGATCTAAAGTGCTCAGTTTTTGAGAAAATCACGTTTTTGCATTTTGGCGACAGACAGACAAACGGACAGACGAACAGATGGACAGCACCGATGCATTGAGCCGCTTTCGCTATCGCGAGCGACGGCTTAAATATGTAACTAATGCATAATTACACCCCTAAAACAGCAAACATCACTGATACCATTTTCGATAGAATAAGGTGATAATACTATTGCCGCAATCGACATTTTCGGCGATTTGCTGCTAGGTATTGTCACCTTTTTCTATCGAAAATGATTTCAGTGATATTTGCTATTTTAGATTTGTGATTCTGAGCCCTTACAGTTGTAGTTAAACTTCTATGGAAGGTTTTAACATTAATATAAGTGAAAGCTGCACAAGACTTGCTGGTGAAGGAAATTATTGTCTGCTTTTAGATAACGTGACGTGTCCACGGGCGGCAGATATCGTTCTGCTGTTGGACCAGTCAACGAGTATCGTTCGCGGTCAGTTGGGCTACGATAACTGGTACGTCAGCATGCTGGGCTTCGCCACCGGCATTGTGCAGGCATTTCCCATCTCGCGGCAGCTAACCCAGGTCGGCGTTATGCTGTTCAGCGACAGAATCGACACAAAGTTCTACCTGAATACGTACGACAACAAGATCGGCGTCGTCAACGCCATCAAAAATCTGAAACATACCGGCGGGGATACGAACATCGCGGCTGCTCTGAGAGCAGTCCGCAGCATGTTCAGGGTAGAACGTGGAGCACGCACTACGGTCCCGAAAATTCTCATACTCGTAACAGATGGTAGGGACAACATCGCCACGACAAGAACGGTCCTGGAAGCGAATCTGACGAAATCAGCTGGTATAGAAATTTTCACGATCGGAATAGCTGGCGACATCATTATCAAACAGCTGGAGGATATTGCCACGTCACGGACGCACTTCTACCACGCCAGCGACTTTCGGGCGTTGAGCTCCGTGCTGCAAAACTTGTTGGATCACTCGTGCAAAGCTGCGAAAACTGTCCCTCCGAGCTCGTTCACGACGATGACGCCGTTTTGTTATACCGTCAGACGAACGGCGAGCACGACCGTGGCGCCATCTACCGTAGCGCCATCCACCTCCACCAAGGCGCCATCCACTGTGACGACGTCTACCTTGGCGCCACTTACCATAGCGCCATCCACTTCCACCAAGGCGCCATCCACCGTGACTACGTCCACCGTGGCGGCATCTACCGTAGCGCCATCCACCTCCACCAAGGCGCCATCCACCGTGACGACGTCCACCGTGGCGCCATCTACCATATCGCCATCCACCTCCACCATGGCCCCATCTACCGTAGCGCCGTCCACTTTAGCTCCGTCCACCATGGCGTCACCCACCGTACCGCCGTCCACCGTAGCGATGTCTTCTGTAGCTCGGTCGACCGTGGCGTCACCCACCGTAGCGCCATCCACCGTGGCGCTGTCTACCGTGTGCATTATTCCATCAGCGCAACCAGCTACTCCAGCGTCACGTCTGCAATCAACTACAAGAACAGGTGAGCAATGACGCCATGTGGTACTTGTCATTATTCGTGAGCTATGATAAGATGCTGTGTATTTAACGTGCAGTAGCCAGCTTAGTCTCCTACGTGGAGTCAAACAGAAAATTTAAACGAAAAACGAACTAAAAACAAGTGCGCCAGCAAGATGCATATCCGGCAAACACGGGGGGGTTACATCTGTGTGCAGCACCCCCACCCCTTTTTAAAGGGCAACATTTTCCTTGCTCATTGCATGCCTGTATCTACTAGACTCAAGTGGTCGAGAATGATGTCTCCGCCAGGCTTCCACATATAACTTTGGCCTTCTGTGACCTTGACATTTGACCTCCTGGTCCCGGACGTCGATCGTTTATGCCCTTGCCCCCGGGGAAGATTTATGCCAATTTGCATTGAAACCGGTTCGTTCGTTTTCGTTCACAAGTTGGTCGAACGGCGCCATTTTCGATGACATTGTACGACCCGTAACCCAGTTTTGAATGTCACGCCATTCTTTGACGCTGGATATCTCACAAAATGGGTAAAAATACGACCACAGTTACTATTAACTGCGAATAGGAAACCGTACCAAAGCTTTCGAATGACACCAGCATGAATGACCTTATGTGACCTCTAACCCACATTTCAAGGTCACGATAATATTCACCGTCAAATAACTCGACCAATAGTACGTCGTGTATGATCTATCCAATGGTTCCGTTTCCAATGACCTTGAGTGACCCTTAACCTAGATTTCAAGGTCATGGGGTTACTATAGATGCCCTCGACGTATTGTGTGCGCAGCTCACGCGCGATCTGTTTGCGATAGCTAAGTTTCTTCTTGTTGTTGTTGCTGTTGTTGTAGAAAATAATTATTATTCTACAACACATTTAATCATCATCTTTATTCACAAATAATGGTAGAACAACGAAAAGTAAGAAATCACATTAGTGCTGCACTGTTGTAAGGCCCATGCTAAAATCAATAGGAAAATTGAAAATTCGACCCCCTGTAAAATCGTAACCCATGAAGATTTTAATTTGAAACTTGGCACACGTGATTAAGTCGCGGACATCACCCACCGTGCAACTTTAGGGTTGAATCGGCCCAGCGGGGGCTTCCCCTTCCCCCAAATAGGGGAAATATAACACTTTTGTGACTTTTTTGTTATACTGTTTTTTCTCGGTCACGCGCCCAGGTCGAACCGTCGCACTGATTCTTACGCTGAATGGCTCAAATGACGTGTTTCCGCCAAAGGAAGTGCCTTTTGGGGTCAGGACGATTGGTGACGTCATATGGGGAAAATGTTCCCGGAAAACTCCCCAAAAAGGGGCGTGAATAGACAGTTTCAAGCCAAAACGCCAAAATCTTTACATCGCAATATCTCCGGAACTATTAATCCGACGAACTAACGATTTGAGGACGGAATTCAGACCACGAAGGGCACTCCGTGGGTGGTCCGCCATTTCCCCAAAGCTAATACAACATGGCTGACGGCCGCCATCTTTAAAATCGATATGACGTCATATTTCAGCAGCGGATGTTCCGATTTGGACGAAACTCGGCAGCCTTATGCAGAATGATACGTATAGTACGGCGAAATGGACGAGAATCCACGAGATCTAAAAAGTAGTAGAATTCCAATATGGCGGACGCTTGTATTTCGAAAGCGGAAGTAGTTATATCTCAGCCGCCAATTGAGATATATCGACGAAATTTGGTTTGGTGATAGACTTTGACCTTCTGAAGGCAGCGACATCAACAAATACGAAACCGGAAGTAGTATTTAGCGGTCGCGGCCGCCATCTTGAGAAATAGATATGACGTCATATTTCCGCAGTGGGTGCTCGGATTTGGACGAAATTCAGTAGCCTGATGCAGAATAACATGCCAACTGGTCGATATTGAAATCAGAAGTAGAATTCCAATATGGCGGACGTTTGTATTTCGAAACCGGAAGTAGTTATATCTCAGCCGCAATTTCAGATATCTCGACAAAATTGGTTGGCTAATAGACTTTGACCTTCTGAAAGCACTGACATCAACAGAAACGAAACCGGAAGTAGTATTCAACCGTCGCGGCCGCCATCTTAAAAAATGGATATGATGTCATATTTCCGCAGTGGGTGCTTCGATTTGGACGAAATTCGGTAGCCTGATCCAGAATAATGTGCAGATTTCGGGCACATGGTCGAAATCGAAACCGGAAGTAGAATTCCAATATGGCGGACGTTTGTTTTTTTTGCAAAAACGGAAGTAGTTAAATCTCAGCCATCAATTGACATCGACATTGACATTGACATCACGGACATCGCTCGACGGCATAGGCCGCGCTTATGCAATATGCATAGCATCGCGCACGGCAAAAATGACGCAAGTGGGGGCGGGTGTGTGCACTGAAGCGTGACTTGTCCTATATGATCTACATACGTCTATTTATTAATAACGTTATTCATCCTTGGCATGTTATATGCAATTGCGCACTGGGTCGAACTGATATAATATTATGACCTTAGCGCCGGGCAGCCCATTCTAGCTCGATCTACCGGTTCTGACCGCCCTATAGGTCGACGAAATTTGGTTTGCTCATAGACATTGGCCTTCTGAAAGCAGCGATATCAACAAATGCGAAACCGGAAATTGTACTCAGCGTCAGCGGCCGCCATCTTGATAAGGCGATATGACGTTATATTTCCGCAGTGCTTGCTCCGATTTGGACGAAATTCGGCAGGCTGATGCAGAATAAAATGCAGATTACGGGAAAATGGTCGAGATCGGAAACGGAAGTAGAATTCCAATATGGTGAACGTTTCTTTTTCCAAACCAGGAGTCGTTATATCTCAGCCATAAATTGATATATGTTGACCATTAATGTCGACGAAATTTGGTTTGTTGATAGATTTTGATTTTCTGAAGGCAAGGACATCAACAAATACAAAACCGGAAGTAATATTGAGCGACCGCGGCCGCCATGTTGAAAAATCGATGTGACGTCATATTTATGCAGTAGCTGACCCAGAATGACATGACAATAACGGCGATGAGGTCAAAATTAAAACTGAAAAAACTGACGGACTGAAAGCAAGAAATTTCTCACTGGTCGTACAGGCGTTTAAACCCAAATGTTATTCCTATGTAAGAGGCTGCGTTTTGGCCGGAGTTGAACAACTGTATACCGGTAATTTACTAACTGTGGTACTGGCACACTATACGCAAAGCTAGCCAGACGAATTTACAGCCTTGCCGTAGAAATGGTTGACAGCATTGAGCTTAAACTATACGTGTAAAGTAAATTTAGTAGAAAAACTGCAAATATAAATGTAAAAAGTGGATATAATACAGAGTTCTGTAGGTGATGAAAATATTTTGCGGTTTTATATGTGTCACTTAGCAATGGGCGTTACACATTGTTATAAAACAACAGCTTTTTAACTTTTATCTTAATTATACTTAAGTAAAATGTTTGTATGCCTCTAGCCTGTCCGAGAGCCGCTGACATAGCCTTCGCTCTGGATGAGTCCACGAGTATTACATACGACGACAACCGGCACTTCGACAACTGGTACGTCAGAATACTCGGCTTCGCTGCCAGCATCGTTCGCGCGTTCCCGATTTCGCCGAGCCTGACGCAGATTGGCGCCCTCAAGTTCAGCGATCACGCTCGAGTCAGCTTCCTTTTGAATAGCTACAGCAACAGGAATGACGTCATCGCCGCTATAAGGAGAATGAAGATAACGTTCGGCAACACGAACATCGCCTCGGCGCTGCGGCTCGCCCGGACCGTGATATTCGATCCTCGGAACGGAGCCCGTCCCGGTTTGCCGAAAATTCTGATTCTCGTCACCGACGGAGCAGCAACTGCCGAACACCATCTGACTACGTCGGAAGCGGACCAGGCAAAGGCAGCCGGGATAAATATATTCACGGTGGGCATCGGGAATCGCATCGATGCGCCGCAGCTGCGCAGAATTGCGACGACACCGTCGCAATTCTACAACGTGTCGAGTTTCAAGACGCTGAGTTCAGTGTTGCAGACGCTCGTCGATCATTCGTGCAGCGCCGCGGCTACTCTGCCGCCCGATCGTGCTGCCACGTCGCCGGTGTCTCCGATCTGCTACAACGTCACCTTTCCGATGCCTACGACGCCGTCTACTACCACGACGACAAAAAGTCAGCAATATAAAAACGATCGATGAGTCTTTATAGATGGTTGGCATTAATAGATGTTCAGATCATATCGATTACGTTGGCGATTTTATACAAAGGAAAGGAGGACCATACTCCGAAGGAGCGTAGGCGGGGTGCTCATCTCCCTTTCATAGGCCGTTGGGCCCGTAAACCACTATTGTCTGTGACGCATGGTCACTGCGACGGCAGACCTACGGTTACCTACGCAGCCTAAGCTGGTACTCAATTGCGCCTACCCACAGAGGGATGGCAGGTTGAGTTGACCCCGGTGGCTGGTTACATACCGAGATACTTTACTCGCCAGAAGACGGTCACCCATCCAGGCACTAACCGGGCCCAGCGTAGAATAACTACGTTGATCGAGACCAACGAGTCATCACCAAGCCTAAATCGCAATCATAAGATTGCCTTGTGAGTGAGACCAAAGTTAGTCACGCACTGAGTTATACATAACTTGCGCTATTTTTCTGTGTTTTATTTTTGGAGTGTGACGTTTTCCACCAGCACATTCGGTGCCAACAACATTATTAATCGTCTACCAAACTCTTCAGTTACTTTTCAGTTTCTTTAGGCGATGGCGATGTTCATCTGTTGGTCTGTTTGTCTGTTTGTTCGTTTGTCTGTCGCCTGTAAAATTTGTTCAGCCATTCGCTAGGTGTCAGCACCTGGCTGCGAGCGTGAGCTTATCGTATCGACTCCGATACACTTGTTTTGACATCAGTTGCACTGACATCAGTTTATACTGATCTGAGGACACAAAACGACAACCGATATTTTCAAGTTACTTTTTGTCGAGAATATAAAAACGGGAAATTTTGTGAAATAATAACATGATGATAATATTTTATACTTTATCGCGAACATGAATACGATATGTTTAATAGTTTGTGCCTGTCCGTCTGTCTGTCACGCTTGTCCATTCTATGGAAACATATCCACAAAACTTTTTCGCCTTCTGTCTTTCTGTTACCCCCCCCCCCCGCCATTCTAGTCTTTCCACGCGAAACATGTTGGCGAAACTCCGATTGGGGTCCCTTTTAACGAGTACATCGAATGCAGATTGGGTATGAAAAACTCGCCATTTTTAACCAATATTTCGCCTTATCTCAGAAATGATACAAGACCGGACCATTATTACTGTGAAACGCCAATAGTGACTCGTATGCGATCTATCGTATGGTGCCGTTTCCGTTAAGTGAGTCCTAACGTAGATTTCAAATTCATAATATTCTTCACAGAGAAACCGCGCGATGCTTTACACAGGCTGTTGTTATGAACCGCCATACAGATTAGATTTGACTTAACGCAATTTTCAAATGATACGAAGCGTCGCGCGGCCTCTCTGCAACAGCTGAGATTCTGGTTGCCGGTTTAGTCTAACGGTAACACGTTGGACTTGATCAACGTAGTTACTCTACGCTAGGCCCGGTTAGTGCCTGGGTGGTTGACCGTCTGTGGACGGGTAAACCACAGTTTAACCACCACGGCGCAGAACCTGGCACCCAGGCCTACTCAGCCTGAGCCTGCACTCTGTGGGTAGGCTGGAATACCCGACAAAAGCTGGGAAAGTAAACAGGCGCATCGCGTGATACACTAGCCCTTATCCGTGGTCTTGCAGTGTTCGTTGGTGCCTGGCTGAAGGGATAGCTAGCGAAGATCAGCGCCGACGTACGAGAAGCGGTAGCGCATTAAAGGCGTGTTCGCAACGATGCGCTATACAAGTCCACATTTTTGTATTTTATTTTAATTCTGCCGAAAGGTGAATAAAGTTGTATATATTTACTTTACTTTACTTTTACTTGTCTGTTTACTAGATATTTTGCGATATGTTTATGTTTGTTTTCGTTTAGGCTACACGACATCGCAGAGGTGTTCCGGTGGAATTGCCGATATTGTGCTGGTGTTGGACGAGACCGTCAGTTATGCAACTCCCCGTTCAAGCAGCGTTTGGACGAGTATGCGTAGTTTCACTGCCGCCTTTGTCAACGCGTTCTCCGTTTCACGGAACACGATTCATTTCGGAGTCGCTAAATACAGCGAATCCGTCGATATCGCTTTCTACCTCTATCGCTACGTCCGGACAGATGACGTAGCCTTTGCCGTACTTGGTCTGACGCGCATGAGTTATACTGAGGGAGGTGCTAATCTTGCAAGGGCGCTGCGGGACACCAGGACGAATGTATTGAACCCTCTTAACGGAGCCCGTCCGGAAGTTGCCAAGATCGTGCTGCTCGTGACGGATGGGCGAGCGACGATCGACACCCGGATGACAGTGCCAGAGGCAGAGTTATTGAAGGACGCCGGCGTGGAGATATTTACAGTCGGCATCACGAATGACGTCGACTCGCAACTGCTGAGAAATGTTTCAGCGTCGCCGGCGCATTTTTACTACGCGTCAGATGTCAGCAGACTGGGCGATATACTGGCAGCGCTGGTGAATCATACCTGCAGGGCAGTAACGACAGTACGTGATGTCGTCCCAGGATCTCGCTCAACGTCGTCTAAACCTACTACTAGACCTCTGACGACGACGACGACGACGACGTCGACTACTACTACTACTGCTACGCTGACAACTAAACCCCAGCTTACATCGGCTACTTCTACACGAAGTCAGTAAAATCATCATCACTTATTAGTACACATAAATGTAGCAGAAAGTGAATACACAAAATATACTAAAATAAAGGCTAAAAACTATACAACACGAAAATATACAACGTTCAAGCTGAACTCGGTAGTACACAAAATAAGTACTTACCGTCATTTACTGTTGGAAACTGAGTCCGTAAAAGTGTGACCGGAACGAAATTCCTTAAAGCAAAATTGTTCGTATTTACAATGATAAACAGTAATGTTGTAGTCTAGACGACATTCTTGTGCAATGCTAGTTGGATTCACTGTGTGCAAGAATAATTATGTTGCACAATGTTGCTATGATAAACATCGTTCTTTATCCTTTATAAAACAAGAGGTCAAAGTAATTTGACAAAAAGCGCCTCACGGGGGCCCATTCCCCGGTTAGGGGTCACCCAGGGGGTCGAAAGTTGTACCATTGAATTCCTGGGGTAGGGTTTCCTATTAGTGTTCCATAGTAACTATAGGCCTAGGATGCACCGTTTGGCCACAGT
>Ga0209149_1002215_pt1 | contig 10707 bp, 7 predicted proteins | sample WorMetTyACAVOLI2_FD_187423 | JGI IMG/M metagenome (GOLD analysis project Ga0209149, IMG submission 187423) | Marine gutless worms symbiont microbial communities from Max Planck institute for Marine Microbiology, Germany - Olavius algarvensis... ...
AAATGGGTGACTGTCTTTGGACGGGTAAACCATATCGGTATGTAACCAGCCAACTAGGTCGACTCAGCCTTCTATCCTCCATGGCACGGTAAAATGAGTATCAGCTTTCGGTCTGAGTAATAATAACAAATGGCGATGGTGGGTGTGGACTCCGGCAGCCTGTACAGGCAGACTCACAGTCGTCTAGCTTGGTCTTGGGTCGTCGCCCGCTTGGTGCCATTCTACATTCATCAAATGAACCGGGTGAACTCTCACAATGGCTCTGCCATGATGACAGCACCATAAACATTGTCTTGGAATTATTATTAATATTATCAGTTATTATTATCACCTTTCAAGATTGTTCAAAGTCAACCATTTTCGTACCAAAAGGGCATATGCGATTTACTGTTAGTCGAACAATAGTAAGTTTGGTCATATTTTGCACAGTTTCAGACATAGTTTCATTGCAAAGTGGTAAGATCTCTGATTTCACACACCTTACTGTCATTTAACTGCTGTCTGCACTATCAGTGCTATGAATTAATGCACTATCTTACATTTACACTGCCAAACTCTACAGACAAGGAGCTATCTTTTTGCCACTGACAGTAGACCTGTACTCATTCACGATTAAATAGCAGGCTCCAGACAATGCAATACATTATGTATAGTAGCTCTGCTATTGCAGACAGGCCACGCAATGCTTTGTGTCCGTCTTACTGTTATCCTCAACAAAATAATAACTAGTGCATAGTCTTTCATTATTGTTACTTAGGCTTCAGATTTACCACTGCGTAACATTGTCTTCGGCATAACATCGAGGCTTCTTGTCATACACTTCGTCGTTGTTTCCACCATCAACAAACTTCACCACTTACCAGTGACTAGTGTTATAAACTCGCCATGGTGTGTCACAGTTAAGTGTATTGCACTTGCCACTGGAATGATTCACAGCATGCGATGAAGCCAGACATTGGCTCAGAATCGCAATTTCTGCCTACCCCACCTGCATTCGACGTCCCCATAGGGGGGGGAGAGGTTCCCGTTGGAATACTGCCATGATGTTTGGTATTGAAAAAACTAGAATGGTGTGGTTACCCGATGGTGAAAAAATTTGAAGATATGTTTATTTGTTTTGACAGAATGTACGAATGTGACAGACACCGCATTATGGCTAAGGCCGCGCTTGCATAGAATCTTGCAGCAAAAAATATTGAAATAACGGCTATTTACAGCCTATCGTTTATAAGCTGTAAAATTACTGTAGCAAAATTTACGCCTACACTACAGTGACAAATTCTTACGTACAATTAGGAAATTTTTCTAGATTTTTCTCGAGATAAGTCCGAGCTGACTGTGATCTAGCTCCAATTGCCATGGCCTTGCAGTCAAAGTAGTTGGCGGAGGGACACGTCTGGTAGATGTGTGCACCTTGTTCCTACATGCATCAGATCAACAACTGCAGTGTATTCCATACACACCATATCAGTAACTCAGCGAGTCTCTGTTCAATGAAATCAATCAGAACATCACAAAATACAGCACACATATGCAGTCAAAGACATAAAACTAGAAGGCTACTCGGTGGAGCACATGTACCTCCGAAAAAGAAAAATGGGCCAAAATCCAAAAATTGAGCAACTTTGATGCCCTGTAGCTCCACAACTGTACGTCACACCAAAAAGTTCAGCGAACCGCAGAAACTCCCTGGCACTTGGACTACAACGTGCAGTAAACAGTATCTCTCTGCAGTGCATCCCATGACCTGTAGCCTGCTCTGAGTGAGGTGGCTGTTTGACCGACTTTCGATTTCAGATTTTCTGGTTCCGGCGTCCGGACTATGATCCGGATCGAGCTCAAAAGCTGATCAGTTCGTCCACGTCCCAACACCCGTCAACACGCAAAATTTCATCCAAATCCATGCACGCATTTTTGAGTAATCTTGCTAACAGACAGACAGACAAACATCGCGGGCACTCGCATTTACCTCCTCCTTTGTCGAGGGTAAATTATAATACCCAACACGTTCAGCCAACTGATGCAACAGCAGAAAGATCAGCAGAAGCTGCTGAATCATCAGCATCCAATTTGTTAAACCTTGCATCATTAGCAACTTACTTGCAGAATGAAATATGGTAGTGGTACAGTAGGGTTCAATGTCCCACTCTGCACACTATAGATCATTTCAGGGACGATTTTACGGGTAAGATAACCCAAACAACAGCGTCATATCTCTGACAGACAATGGTTAGTCAACCAGGTCAAGGGCCAATCCTACCAGTGTCAGCTCACTAAAAAGTAAAGTAAAGAATGTAACAGAATTACACATATATAGCATCATGAAGACCGCAGATACAAAGGTGCTCAAAGACAGAGAGCTACATAAAAAGAAAAAGCCCAATCCAGCACAATAAAAGGATATTTGTCACATCTATTGCTGTAACACAAACCTCCAATTAAGCAGGATAAAAGCCAGTGCTTTAGTTAATCATTTGGTAAATGTCAATTTAAAAACTTGCACCAAACATACGCAGGTATGATCTCAACAATCACCTGTCGGGGTTCCCACTCAATCTCAACAATGAAATTCCTCCACTTTTCGTATGTCAGTAAATATTCCCTCACCATCCCAGACGTGACAACATTTAGGTAACCTTTATTCATCTCCACCTCCCTGCACCAACCCATGTCCACAGCTACTTTGATTAATACATCTACTGTATATGCAAGCAATTCCAAAATAACTAACAGAATGTACTTAACTGCCGGCAGACAAGAATTGCCGGTTTAACTTACGTCATAGCCAGCAATGACGAGCCCAACACCAAACGGCCGTCGTCCGTACCTCTGAGTCTGAATCTGTGATTCTGATTATATCGGTTAAGTCACGTGATATGTAACATCAACATGACTGAAAACACATACTAAACTAATTGGCAATAATACAAAAATAAACACATCATCAGAGATATTAAACTCTAAATATCTCTAAACCAAACAGCGAATCAATATAGTCAAGTAATGGCTGAGTTGAGGGGCAGCATGTGTTTTGGCACGGGCTGTCTTGTATGATGTACACTGGGAATGCAATGTGGACTGGATACCTGTAACATGCAGCCACTGACGGCAATTTCACACCGTGTTTGTGTCAACAATCACTTTACTTCCACTTAATGATCGAATGTGGGAGTCAGTAGGTCAAATATCAAGGTCGCACAAAGCTGAAATATGTCACAACTATTCTTCAAGAACTATCCAGCAGCTATTAGCCAAACCTGGAAGGCACATTTTACGGTAACTGTAAATGCACACTGTGCCACAACTCATAATTCGAATGGAAAAGGTCAAAGGTCAAGGTCACACAAGGCCGAAGATAGATTTGGAGGCCTGGTGGAGGCACTGTTCTTGACCCCCTTGGGTCGAGCAGCTTTTGTAGTTGATCGTGGTACGGCCTGTACGGGCCCACAAGATATACCAGCATGCTGCACACAGTGCAGTGGAGATGTGCTATCATAGAGAAGCCATGCATTGCTCTTGCTCTGTTATCACCACAGAGGCACCATGTATTGCACTACAAAGCACGTATGCAAGTCTTCTACTTTTACTGTCACAACACATTGAAGCATGAGCCACTGAACTATCACAGTTAAGAACACCCGCCGGTATGACTATACAGAGGATACTGTTGCCGACCATTGACACAAGCCGGCTGACAGGCAGTGCTGTGTCGTACGCATACCGAGAGTTGTAACATTCCACACGCATAAACTTACTGCAACAAAACACGAGTCAGCATTAACTCATTACAAACATACTCTGCCTCAACCTCGTACAGCAAATTCCCGACTGACTTTGATCATGTAAAGTAAAGTAAACGTGTAGTTGTATATCGCATCATCGCCAAGCACCTCTAATGCGCTGCCACTTCCTGTACGTCGGCGCTGATCTCTGCAGGCTAGTCCACCAGCCAGGCATTCAGCGAACACTGTGAAACCACGGATATGGGCTAGTGTATCACGCGACATGCCTGTTTACTACCCCAGCTTTTGCCGGGTACTCATTCCAGCCTAACCTCAGAGGACAGGTTCAGGCTGAGTAGGCCTATAATAATATGTACCGTACCACTAGCTAAATACATCTACTCTTTCTAAGGTTATTAAGACCATCAATTTTAATTTTCATGGCACGTAAAAAGACTGGTTAACAGCACAACTGAGTGAAAACAGATTGGTAAACAAACTGGGACATCGAGTTACTCAGGCACTCACAGTGCAGCATATTACCCATGCATAGTGCATACGTGTGTGCAATGTACTAGAAATAGATGTATGTTGTTACTACAGACAGCCAAAATGTGTTCCAAATGCAACATCTTCAATGCTCACATCACTGTTATCAATCGTATGCTTCCAAGTGTACAACAAGTGCAATTCACGTCAATATTTCAACACTGAAATGTACAGTCTTACAGAACAAGTATGGAGTAGTCAATATCCAATATCAGTACGAAGGAAGGCTGCCACTGACAAGCTGGTGGAGAAAATCGTCAAACATGACAGTTGGCCAATCCAGCCGGATATCCTTAACTCACCATTGCTACGACTGACATCCAGGAAGCCGCTGTGGCTGGACTTGCGACCAGTTGACATCAAAAGTCGATGGAGGTATAACTGGAAGTCAGCTCAGGTGGTCAATTCTCACCTAGTGTGTGACCCTACAATCCGGCAACCGGGTTTTGACCTCCCTCGGCAACAGTGGTCTCTGCTGAACCGTTTTCGCACGGAACAGGGACTCTGCAGACACTGATCTGTATCCTTGTGGCGTGACCCAGACGATGTCCCACATTGTCGAATCCTGTTCCCTGACAAAACTGAATGGCGGCTTATCTCGGCTACACTCTGCAGATGAAGACACTGTTTTGTGGCTGACCAGTTATGGTTCAAGACATCCATACGAGAAGAAGACGAAGAAGAATATCCAATTTATCTCCAAAACAAGTAGCCCAGCTATTGCATAGAGGCCGCGTGATGCTTCATGTCTGTCAGTAGCTCAAATAGTACAATACATGGAGTGTAAGTTCCGCTTCAGATTTACCGCTGTGTACAAATAAATTCTGTTCTCTTCTCTTCTCTTCATCGTGGTTGTGCATGCTGCAGGATGTGATAATAGATTCACTGCTGTGTCGCCATCTGTGCAGTAAACTGCACGGTGGACTGTCACACTTGTTGGAAAACAACAGAAAAATAAAGATTAATACAGTGTGACTTTTGTTCAGTATGATAAACAACACATGACAAAAAAATCTAACAAATGCAAAAAAATCACAAAAATACAGCTTAAAAACACACTGTCATAGCGAACAAAAAAGGAAGATAGTAATGACCAACTGACCAGAGCAGCCGTGCATCAGCAGTCAAACCAGCGATGGATATACCAACGTGAGTGTCTAACGGCAGGATCTTCTTCTGATGAGCAGACAGTTCTGACGGCGCTCGCTAATGCAACCATTACACTTACACACTGCAATATCAATATAATATTCACAACGTCTTCACATCTCTCAAAAACACTGTAAATGTTGTGTATCATCCTTATTATTAGCAGCTCTAGCTAAACAAAGTTACGAGACCTAATGTGGCACTGACAATGATTTCTAATGAAACATACCTTTAGAGCAACTAGGACGGCATGCGTCTTGGACTTTAGTCCAACTGTTGCTGATCCTTGCTTCACAGCCTCCATTGCATATTCAATCTGATGGATACGCCCCTACATCACAGAAGACAAGACATGGAGTTAAATATACAAAATAATGTTAACGTTTGTTCAGAATTGTTTCCAGCAGATGTTGAAGATTGGGAGTTGTCAATGTGGACATTACAGGTAACTGCCAGGTATGTTAATCAAGCTAGTGAGATCACTTCCTCCATGAGCTGCACATGCAATAGAGTTTCTGCTACGGTATACAACACAAGGTTCTGTATCCATTTGAGCATAATGCTTGCCGATGAAAGATTCAGCCATAGTTAAAGTATATGCTGTAACACGTACACACAGTGTTTCAAATACACTGGACAGATTACATCTTCCAATAACTACAATAAATTTGATCCAATTATCCATAATTTTAGCATTGGAGTTTAACATTCACTTGATATATTTCGGTTTCGCAAAATTTAATTTTAAAATTGTGAAAAAGCACATGAGTGTATAAAATCACAATATGAGAAAAACCTCAGCTGGTTCTCTCTTTCCAACAAATCTCGCAGAACAGCAAGTGTTAAGTTACCGTAGTTAGTAACATTCAGCAGAGAACGCAGCCCGTAGTAAAACGATGCCTAATGGCAATCACTAGAATAGGTCTCCAGAAATAAACTATTAGGTCAAAGCTAACCAAAATATAACTAACAGTAACAATAGATACGAATCAGTGAAGTTTCACACTGACAAATTTTACTGCTTAGTTTGAATACTTTCATAAGTTCATACTGCATATTAGTGTTAATGGAAAACAATGCATTGAATAGGGCTGCAACAATTAATTGATTTAGTTAATAAATCAACTAACTGATTATTAAAATAATATTAATATTAATCCAAACTATTTTATTCATGCACTCTATTACCATGTAAAGTAGAAAAGAGATACTTTAATTGGAAATAAAACACTTAGTCGTGGACATTTGTGCATATATTCATAATTAAAGAAATTATGTAGTTTGACTTTTGCATTGTCCACAAAATGTTAACTGAAGAACACAAGATCTTTATTCACAAAAGTACCCCTCAAAAAAGAAAGCAACAATAAAATAAACTAAGAAAACAAAGTAACAGAGAAAACAATCTATAAGTTAGGTTAGCCTAAGGGGTAGAGAGGCTAAGCATCTGGCACTCACTGGCCTCAAATTTTGACAGATTTTATTAGGGAGGATGTTAAATTCGTCGTTATTTTAAACTCGAATTTTTGATCCAAAAATTCGAATTAACGAACTTCGTGACGTCATCAAACAAGTCTTCAACTGCATATTGTTAAGGACCATAAAGCTGCATTCATATGATGCACGTCCACGCGCGTCGACGTGCGTCAAAAATATGCATGTCCACGTCCTTCACCGTGCGTCGACATGTGGAGATGTGCATTGACGTTTGTCGCCGCATGTCGACGTCCGGTGCCGGATAAATGTAATGGTATTCAGGATCATCGTTTAAGTCATCAAAAAGTCGTACGAAGAACTGGACGAAGCTGTAGCACAGTAACATGTTATTTTTTGCTAAGAGACATAGAATTTAAGAACGAAAGCCAGCGGCGGAGCTGCAGAAGAGGCTTTTGGGCTAATGATGTCAACGACACAGCTTGTGTGATCTGCGAAGCATGTCGATGCGTGACACTCGACGTGCTTCGGCAGCAGGCAGGTAGGGCTACGTGATTTGTTTACAATTCTGCCAGTCACTGAAGGAAAACAATGCAGACAAATGCCTGTATCATAGAAGACGGCAACGGTGACTGAGACCATCCACTTCAAAGGCAATAGCCGCGATCTTTCGCCAGGACGCTGTCGCCCAGTGTGGCATTGTTCGCCAGACATCCCACCATGTCACGCAACCACTCATGCCTGCTGTAATTAATCCATCTATAACACCTCGTGGATGGCGCCACTTAATGTTTATCCCGTCAATGAAAGACTACTGCCCGTAGATCCCACTCCTCCCCGGCCCACTGACTTAAATGACACGCTTCCGGCGACCATCCGACACGGCAGACTACGCGTCATCTACTATTAACCCCGTTTGCACATTTACAAACGAATATCGAATTTTCCGCATTCGAATTCGAATATGAATAATTAAAATGAAGTTTAAAAATTCAAACTTTGTTTAACATCCCTAATTTTACTTACTTTATTGCTTTGATTAATCGACTACAATCGATTTATTGGCGTCGATTAACTGATTACGAAAATCGAAACTCGCAGCTCTTACACCGAAATTAAATAATCCAGTTCATCAACACCGAGTAATTAATGAAGTTGTGCACATATACCTGTGGGCTCCACACTGTAACATCGTTGTCGTACTGATTTCGAAACTATACAAGACAAAACATGCATTGCATATATATAATAGTTTAAATTCACAAAATAAAAACCTAGGGTAATAGTGTCTCCACTGATACCACAGACACTACAAAAATGCAAGCTCGTCCCAAAGATCTATTCGGTACCATACACGACAAGACAGGTATAAGGGAAATTTACATATAGCAAAAAGGATAATACACTCTTTATCGTTCGAAACAGAATGCAGAACACGTTTGCAAAAATGAGGAGGAACACATTTAAAATCATGCCATTTTTGCCTAATCACGAACCGGAAATAAAACTTGAACCATAATTGACTCACGAGGGGGAATTTTCACTGAAACGGTGAATGGCTAGCTTGTAAGATACTTTCAGGGACACCATGGTCAAAGTATTATTCTGTTGGTAAGCAAAGAGAGCTTCAGCAAAAATTTTCTCTTTGACTGATAAAATACAAGGCATACCTGTGCAGACTGGAAGTAAAAAATTTGAATTAAAAATTTGAAAAGACCTCATTTACAGTATGCCTTGCCCATTAGTGGGATAGTACTATCACACGCCGGTATTCTGTCGAAACGACTAAACATATCATCAAAGTTTTTCACCTTTGGGTAGCCAGACCATTCTAGTCTTCTATACTAAATGGGACGGCAATACTTCGACAGGGACCCCACTAACAAGGGCGTCGAATGCAAGTGGTGGTATGAAAAAAATCACGATTTTCAACAGTGTCATTTCTAGGGACGTTCGACTAACCGAATATCGTTTACAAATCCGAGTATCGGATATCAAAGTCCATAACCGATGACTAAATTTCAACTCAATGACACCTGGTCCAAGTTTCATCGTAAGGTGATCGTATTGTACTATACACAGTCGCACGTTCAGTAATGAAAGCGGCAAAACTGACCATTCTACTCATGGTGCAAAGACCAGTTGGAAGCTGAATGCCTGTCCTACAGCATGTGCCATGTCGCAAAATGAACATCTACCGGTATAGCGCCACTGTAGCACCATTTTGTAAGCAAATCAGATGCTATTCATTGTACACAGACCAGTGTAGTGCATGCTATAACTGCCTGCTGTCAATTCGATCATGGGTTAATAATCAGTTATGGAAATTCAATGACCAGGTATCAAATAATTTGAGTTTCACATCCCTGGTCATTTCAAATGATCTTCAGTTACCTTGAGTGACTTAGCAAAATATTCCATCTGTCACATATCCGCAGATAATATCCGCTATATTTGTCTGCATTTTACATGTTCGAACTCCACACATCCGCAGATGCGCATTTTACAGCAGGCTGCAGGATCTAACTGACAAACTGCAGAAGCTCGTCCAGACTCAGTTTGTTGATGCCGATCGGGCTTTGTTGGGGTGCGGCGACTTCATGCTGGATGCTGACAATGGACTTTTCGCTCCCAAGACTATTCGCTCTCGGGAGCGAAAGTTCCAGGTGTGGAACTTTTGCTCCCTGGAACTTTCGCTCCCACCAATGAATACAGCAAGGAGCTTATTCTAAGATTTTTTAAAATTTGCATTAGGCCTATACTTGTACATAGATTAAGTCTGGCGCTCAGGACCCGTTTGTATGTAACTGCAAGTATTACTGCTTGAAGAGTAGGCCTAAGTAAATGTTGCTAAAGTTATTTAACGTGTGCCATTGTGTTGTTCATCTCAAGTAGGCCTAATTGCATTTGTGACGTATCATACGATAATTTTAACTTTTATGATTAATGTTTGATTTTTTTTTCAAACAAAAGCTGCTTTAGCTACAGAAATCTCATTTACTAAGTCAGAAGCCATATAATATGCAATTATTTAATTAAAAACTTCAACTCAATGGATTATTGAACATCGAACTACAACACAACAGTCCTAGACAACACAAAAAAAACAAATCACAGATAAGCTTACCTCAGGCCATTTTTCAGTGAGTCCGTAACCGTTCTGCACAGTTCGCTTAACTCATATAATTACAATTCACTACACTTCCATTCCATGCTCTATTCGCTGGTGGGAGCATTCGCTCCATCCTCCATTCGCTTGGAAAGTACCAGGGAGCGAAAGTTCCACACCTAGAACTTTCACTCCCGGGAGCGAATGGTCTTGGGAGCGAAAAGTCCATAATTCCTGACAATGCTAAGTACCATGTCACTGTCGATGACTGGTGTGGCACATAGAACGCACAAAGACAGAGGCACATGACCAATGCTTCCACCTCCCACTCCGCACCGGAGACGTGACGTAAATGAACGCCATACTCACTATGGCCGGTCGACAGGGCTGATGTAGTAGTTTTCACCCACACCGGTTTAATTCTTGTACAAAACACATCGCTGTGCACTTGCATAACATGAACTTTTAGCCTTAGGTGTGAATTCGTTTTTATTGGTCAAGCCTAAAAACCGGCCCGGCCCGGCCGGGGCACGCAAAAATTGCCCTAGATATCACTGCAGTTGAGTTTGATCAATTTTCTCTTTACAGTACCAATACAATGATCATATATGATAAGACTTAGCCTGTAGCCACTTTACCGCATGCATTAAAGGGCCAAATATCAGCTCCTTTTAATTTAGGCTGAAGACTTCCCTTTAAAATGTTTAGGATCGAAATAGACGTATAAAATCCGTGAATGAATCG
>Ga0209149_1002216_pt1 | contig 10707 bp, 8 predicted proteins | sample WorMetTyACAVOLI2_FD_187423 | JGI IMG/M metagenome (GOLD analysis project Ga0209149, IMG submission 187423) | Marine gutless worms symbiont microbial communities from Max Planck institute for Marine Microbiology, Germany - Olavius algarvensis... ...
CGACGTTGAGCTGCATGATGCGCAGAGCCGGACCTACGGCTTGAAAGCCCAGGTCGGCGTTATCGGAGGGGTTCTTCCTGGCTTTGTGACCGGGATCCATAAGGATTCGGTCCGCAGGTGGAATCTTTGGTTTCCCTCAGCTGGTGTATTCGCCAAGGTACTCGCGGGGAGGGCGACGGGGACGCAGATTACCTTCCCCCCCAATCCTACTGACAGACAGTCAGACAGACAAACACACAAATTAGTGAGTTCTACAAGATTTAACACACTGTAAACAAAAGCTTAACGGACAGATTACAAGAGTATTAGCAAGAGTTAAGTGATTACAAAATGGTTAATCATTTGAAAGATGAACACAGCTGTGTTAATAGTACTATATGACAGTGACCAACTGTTTATCACTGACTCTGTGGTTCAAGTTGATACAGCAGCGGCTTTGTCGTAAATGCAGCAACTTTAATACCAAACTCAGCAGTCTCACACGCCAAGCGGACGACACTGTTGCTGAGTTTGTTATGACAGTAGAAAGCCGACAGCTGGTCGAGTGTAGACGAAACAACTGGAATGCTGCACAGTCTCGACAGAAACTGTGCCTCCATATTGACGCTACACGTCTTGTTGCTCTCAGCTCTGTTGGTGCAGTAAAAAATTCACAGAATAGTCATCAATCATCATGTGAAAAATAAACAATGCATTGTTTCTCTGATGTAGCAGGTCATTTTATATAGTGAAGATATACAGTAAATTATAAAACGAAATTGGCTATCTTCTTTCGGCAATTTCATTAAGCGTTATAATGAGATTGGCTATTCCATTTAGTGGATCGGAATGACTATGCCTCCGAAAATATTTGAGGGCGATGTTTGCTGTTTAGATATGTCCCAGAATGAATGTGTGCACACGTACACAATAACCTGCTACGGCACTTCCACCGAGTGGCCTGCTGGTGCAGTGCGATAGCGCTAACCTCAGTCACATGCTCAGTTTCAGGTTCGCAGTTTGATCCCACTGTCATGGCATAATTTTTTATTTTATTTTGTTCAGTTTCAGTTGGTTTTCTATATAAATATTCAACTGTAATATGCCACTTATTCAGATTCAGTTTAAAGTCTAATTCAGTGATTATTTGTGTATGTTGATCACAAACGTTGAATATGACGCCCGCGAGTAATTCGGGGACACAGCGCTTTAGCGAATGACCGTCCCAGAATTTCGTGGACATAGCACCGGTCTTAGTGGATTCACCCCCAAATAATGTGGTAGTGATAGTGTAGACGTTGGCACACTGTAGATTGCTCAACTAGGTTTAGGATTAGTTTATGTTTGTATTATGGGCAGTGAGGGAAAACAAAGGTCCAGAACGTCGGAGCCGACCCAGCGCCTCCACCAGTTCAGATGGACAACCAGCTGGTTGCCCTGCCCCCGACTGGAAGCGTCCACCTGGTCGGCCAAGGAAGACCTGGATACAACAGGTGGAAGCGGATCACGGGTGCGCAATCGACTCACTGTGGTCATCGGTGCAGGATCACTCGTTGTGGAGGTCGCTATGGGCCTCGCTGGTCGAGCACAGCAGTGAGTGAGTTAATGAAGGAGAAGGGTGGGTGGAACAGCCATGATCTCATCATCATAATCATCATAATCATCATTGACAAATATGGACGAAGGCATCGCCTCTAAGTCCACATCTTTAACAACACTCATTAATTTTCTTATACTCAAACATAAATTCTAGAGTTAGGCCGATTCAGTAAAAACGGCCGATCTCCGATCTTCCGATTTTATGTAAGCTTATTTCCGATCTCCGATTCCGATTTTTACAGTCGCTGAGATAGCGTTGGCTTCTGCAGCCAACAGCATTTGCTGCCTGGCAGCGTTTGCTGCCCACCATTCAGTCGGCGGTTCCGCTCGACTGATAACGTCGGCCTGCAGATACACGGACGATTCAGCATCCACCAGTGACGTGGCTGATGCGGATGAGGTGGGCGCTGGCACACCCAGTATATGGCGTCGAGCACGTCCAATGGGCCTGCGCGTGCCTTCTTCGCTGGCGGCGGCTCACTGTGGTGTGTTGGCGGGCGGATTTGACGGCTCGAATCGCGCCTCGTAGATTGCCCAGTGCCCACTGCTTAAGCTCTGTGTCTGATGCTTTATAGGACCCGCCCGCACGGTGGTAACTTAATTGAGTAAAGAGTGAAGACTGCATTGCACGTATGTACACAGCGGCGGCAGCTAAATGTGCCTTCAAAGAGGTAGGCCGATTTCAAAGTGGACCTGCATACGCAGCTTGATCGCCTCCAGTGACTCGGCCTCCACTAGCTCCACTGGGAAAGCATTCTAGACCGGGATTGTTCTTGGAAAGAAGGCGTACTTGTAGGCATGACGGCTGAAGACACTGGAATTGCTGAGAATGACCTCGAGCTGCTGGCTGGTGCTGTGGAACTGGATGGTACTCCGGAGGGAGTTCAACCATGCTTCGAGTGATCTTGTAAAACATGTTCAACCTGCCATGGAGTCTGCGGGTTTGAAGTGGTTCCCAGCCGAAGTCGCTGACCATAGCGGACACTGAAGTAGGCGGTTTGGTGCGCTGATGAGGTACACTTTTGACGAATCTTGCAGCTCTATGCTGGACCATTTCCAGCTGTTCCACATACTTTTGCTGGTATGGGTCCCGAATACAGGAGCAGTATTCTAGTTTAGGTCGAACAATAGCCTTGTACAACTTCTTCATTAACTGTTGTTCAGAGATCGCCAAAGAAAACCTAGCAAGCGATTTGCAGCTCCACTGATTTTATCGATGTGTTTGTTCCATCAGAGTTTGCTGTTCATCGTCAGTCGTCACACCAAGGTACACACACAGTTGTCAGTGGGACAGACTGGTTCTCCATCCATGGTCTACTGATAACGAATTTTGTTGCTTGTTGCATTGGTGATGGAAATAATGTTAGATTTCTTCACATTAAATTCCATGCCCCACGTCTTGCTCCACTGAACCAGCCAGTCAAGATCCTGTTGTAAGAAGCGGCAGTCAGACAGAGATGTGACCTCTGGGTATAACAAGGTACAATCGTCTGCAAAGAGCCGGATGGGTGAGGATATGTCTGTCACAATGTCATTTATAAACACGAGGAACAACAAGGTGCCTAGTACGGTACCTTGGGGGACCCCCGATAACACAGGAGCCTCTTGTGATGTGAATCCGTCAACTACCACTCTCTTGAGTGCGGCTACTAAGAAATGATTCGACCCAACCAATCACGTGACTGTCAAGATTATAGTACTTGAGTTTTAGGAGAAGTCTGTAATGTGGAACTTTGTCGAAGGTTTTCGAAAAATCTAGAGCCGTGACATCTGCTTGTGAATGATTATTCAGAATCTCTGCTAGGTCATGAGACGTGATGAGGAGCTGAGTTTCACAAGATCTCTTTCTTCTGAAACCATGGTGGCAGGTGATTTACATCCTCTTTGGTGAACACTGAGCTGAATTGGCAATTAAGCATATCGGCTTTTGTACAGGGATCCAGTCCGACTCTACCTTCAGACACAACTGTACTGACTCCACAGGAATCCTGCCGTCTACCTTTCAACTAATGCCACAAATTTTTATTGCCACTATCATCACCTCTGGAAAGGTTGTTCAGATAATCCCAGTGTGCTTGTTTGAGGCAGTTCTGTGTTATGTTTTGCTCGTTGGTATCGTTTCAGTAAAAATGAAGTATAATAACAGAACCGTCGAGAATGGTCGTGTATCATCTCTGCGAGCAGCCGCAGCTTTTACTATTTTCTTTGAAAATTACCTCTCCCTCCTGACCCTTTGCACTTACTGATTTGCAAGATCGAGTATGCAACAGCTTGTAATGGTTAGTGCATGAATATTCTCTTTTGGGTCCATAGTTGCATAATTGCGGAATCGTCTCGATGATTCTGTAACTAAGGGCGTAATCAATTTGCCAAACCGGTTTCAGATTCTATCCTGAAACTGGTTTCGGTTTTGTGATACAAATAAAATGGACAGTTTGCTGATAAGATGTAAACTGTGTTACAGCTTACAGCGGCAGCCATTTGGGAGATGTTTCTCATTGCTTGTGTTTGATGATGATATTTTTTACGTTTACTCACTAGAACAGCAGAAGTTCACATGAAAACTACTCAAACTAAAGTCGTATTCCTAATTTCCTATGCAAAGCGCTGACTTGGCAGCAACAGCAATGACGCCATGCCCCTCAGCGGCTTTCGCTTACAAGCGTGCTTAGGCTACATTAGCGGCTTAGCATACGGACGTCGCTGAGTTACTAACGCATTTGTTGTTCTCTGACAGTCTGTAAGCACAAATTATGAAACAGTCAACACTTACTGTATAGGAATATGGCTTCACCATTTGCCATCTTGGTTCGTTCGACTAAACCGTCTCCAAACCAGTTTGCTTGGATTCATCAAACTGGTTTCAGATTTGTCAAACTGATTGCACGAAACTGGAAAATCCCAAACCGGTTTAGGTTTGGTTTGGCAAATCGATTACACCCTAATGCAATAACAAACATAGATACATGTTAAAAAATCTTAGCAATCCAGGTGACAGTTATGTGTAACAATACACTGTGTTGGTACATCTTGATAATAACTAAACAGTTTATTTTACAGGACAGTGAGCTGTGTTTAATCAGCAACAATGGATGAATGCATGCCTCCTTATGATGAGAACTATGAATTAAAACGTCAGCTAGATGAACTCCAATCTCAGTCAGTAAGTCGCTGTTTACTTGCTGTTACTGTTGCTGAACATTGTTGCTAATATTGCTTGATACAAATAATGCAGTAATGATAATTTGAGACAAATTTGTTGTACACATTATAGCAACAAGTAGCTCAGCCATTGATGAGACAGCTCGTGTTACGTACTTGTTATAAGCAAGTCTCGCTTATCAGCACACTGCAGTGCATTGTACCAATATGCAAGACTTGCTGATAACGAGTAAATAAGAATTTTGAATATTAGTATTAGAATGTACTGTTATGTTCAGACAAAGGCATATACCTTAACAAAATAAAATAACCGTTGCTATTGTCTTCGCGATCTTTTTTCCCCAGTACTGGGCAGTGACTGTTAACAGGCAGTTGAGGCTAGACTTCCTAGCTGCTACCAAATATCCGGATTCGCCGAATTTTTGCCACCACTGAAAATCCGCCGTAAATGTCACCAAATTTGCAAAATTCGGCGAGCCGCTGAAGAAACTTCGGCTAACCTTCGGTTGTGTTTAGCATTTTACCAAGCCTAAAACTGTATCCTTTGCTTACTGATTACAAGCGAGAAATTTGGGTGTGCAAAATGTTAGTACTCAGCAGTAACCATAGTTTAGATATGTCTGACTGTTTGGTATACGATATGGCAAAGAAATTATCTACACAGGTAACAGTGGTAACTTTTGTTTGCTTTTTGCTTTAAGAAGTACTACATAGTTTTAATTCCATGTTCCAGCGGCTACACTTATCTTCACCTGTTTCAGTGCCTGTTGAATGCATGTTTAGCTCAGCTGGCTTAGTGGCCGTGGTCGAATTTATCGGCAGAAAAACTTTATCGTATTTGTTTTGTGCATGACAGTTACAAACTACTATTCTGAGTAAACTGAACATTCTTTTGTCTCATTAGCTGAGTTTGAAACCTTACTGGAAAAGTAGTTGTTATTTGCACTAACTGTGGAATCAGTGAAATGTGACTGTTGTACCCATTCATTGATTAAAATAGATAGTTTTTTTGCCATTGTGCAACTGAATTTGAAATGTAGTTATATTGAGAAATTTGAATTTTAGCTGAACATTATAACGCCAGCCATAATTTAGCCGAAAATTGAAATTCACAACAAAATCTGGCTAATCCAAATATCAGCCATATCTTTGGTTCAGCCGTATTTACCTTTTTTGAATTTATTGTTTTTGAAATTCGGCTAGGAAGTCTAGTTGAGGCAGTACTTCCATGCCAGTAACAGCACTGATATTGTGTATATTTAGCTATTCACGTGCATGTATGAATATGATATGCTATACATGTGTCTGTATAGGAATTGAAAGAAGCAGCTCTGGTGCAAGCAAGCGTTAAACATCAGGTTGATGTTGTTAAACTCCGTTGTGAAAACAACAAACTTCAGGCTGCCGTGCAGAAAGCTGTTGATGAGAAGGAATGCACGCACATGCAGGTTGTGTAGTAAATGAATGACTTTGATTTTGAGTCGTCTAGAATAGACACAACCACATAGACTTCACTAGGAGTTTGAATACACAGTAGATATGTAATTTACCTCCGACAACGGAGGAGGTAAATGCGATTGCCAGCATTTGTCTGTCTGTCCGTCAGTTTGTCTGTCTGTCTGTCTGTCTGTCTGTTAGCAAGATTACTCAAAAACACGTGGATGGATTTGGATGAAATGTTGCGTGTCGACAGGTGTCGGGACATGGAGAAACTGATTAACTTTTGAGCCTGATCCGGATCATAGTCCAGATGACGGAACCGGATTACTTTCTCCGATATCGTATGCACTGCAATGTGCGGATTTTTATTACGTCGGGGAAAATCCCACGTACAGGTATTGAGCATGGTTATTTGCTACCCATTGCAGCAGCGATGCGTGGTTTTCAACTTCTGAAGCGTCGAAAGACCGTTGTCGGAGGTAAATGCGCTCTACCGAGTGCCGTTCTAGTTATTAATACTGTCATTTGACATGTTCAGAAATGATTTTTATAATGTGTTTAACTGTTTTGCTGCACAAGTTTGCTGTACAACGTTTTCTTTTACATTGTTCATTCCGTGTGGTAGACTAAGCTGGTTATCCGTCAGCTTTTTACTGCACGTTAAATGCACAGTATCGTATCGTATCGTAAGTTGCCATCAGTAGTTTTGTTGGAAAAAAGTCATGTTATTTTTTTTTTACAAACTTGAGATATTTAATATGTAGCAATATTGCTGTCACTTGAAAAGTAGGTAACATAGACTAATTATGTCACCTCAATGATAATATATCAGCAACAGCACTGGGATCAGGCCCAAAATCCACACCAATTGGAAAAAAATGTCATTAAAATCGACAGTCAGGGCACGTGTGTATATGCTTCAGTGTTATGCTCTAACTGTTAGCACCCAACATTGATCATCTGTGCATAAGTATTTACATCCAGCGAGTATTTAAAAGTGAGATGTGCTCACTTCTTATGATCACACATGTCAAAAACAAAGGAACTGTGACAAGATTTGTCATGCATTGCACACTAGTTTGCTGTTACTGTTCAGCTGTAAAATAATGCAAGTTCATGAATAAGGCACATGCACGTATTAATTCTGACATGATGAAGCCTGCTTCTCAGTTCACCGTTGCACATTTCAACCTGCACTATAGTAATAGTGAGTTACGTGGTGTTAAAATGTGTTGGTGTTTGTCTACAGATCCATTGTGTAAGCATATGGTCATCAAATAACAGACATTAGCTATGAGTGAGATTGTCTACAAGGGGCTGCTATCAGATTAGCAGTAGGCCTTTGTGCATGAATATGATAGTTGCACTGTGATTGATGTTTTAGCTGGAATCTGCACATTGTCAGCTGGCGGAAGCTCGACTTCAGCTGGAGAAGATGAAGGTTGACAACAATGACCTGAAAAGGTTGTCAATGCTGTTTTACCACACCTAACTGACATAGCGTGTCAGCTGTTGTGCATTAGAGGTTTCACGTCGATGCGCTATATAAATCGACTTTTTACTTACTTACTTTTACTTACATGGACAGATGTCTTTCAGTAATTTGATGCTGTCTGTTACAGAACAGGAAAGCTGTCTGCCTCTAGCAGTCCAGAGACATCTTTTTGCAGACTTTTTGGACTTAACCTAACTGGGGTTAGCCAAGAAATACAATGCATTTAGGCAGTAACAGAAATTACATTTGTAGTTGTGGACATGTGCAGGTGAAGCATGTCATGGTTGGGTTGTTGTGTTGTAGGAGTAGGTCACTGTTGGAACAGAGAACTCAGGAACTGACGGCTGTCAGAACCAAATGTCAGGTACTGCTGTCATAGATTCATGTGATGCTTTAAAACTCATTAGTTTATGCTGGAAGCATATGCTTTTTGTAACATTGACTTTTCTGACAATTGTGTGTGTTTTCTTTATTAGGTTCTCACAGAGCAGCTGCAGCAGTTGCAGAATAGCCTGTCTGCAGCAGAAGATCAGGTACAGAGTACTGATTCCTCATCATTCGTTGTTATGGTTGATAGAAGGTAGTTGCTGATGGCTTTATACTGTGCAGATTATGTCACTGTCTTTATCTGTTACTGAGTTGCTGTATGACTGTTTGTGTGCACCAGTGTCTAGGCATTCATTCATGTGTGTACAGTGTACACTGTGTGTGAGAGTGACTGATTTTCAAAAGTCGGCTGCTTCTGTTTATCTAATCATGTTGTAACAGTTGGTTGCGTGGCACAGTGTCAGTCTTTGGCTGGCGAACTTTCCCTGTCCTGCGATCGACCTACAGCTGATGGGTGACCACTTATGTGGGTAAACTGTCTGCTACGGATCAGCCAACTAGGCCTACTCAGCTTTTCATATTTTTTTGGGTTGATAAATGAGTAGTAAACTGCAATTAGATGTCTGCCACTACGATCATTGGTGGTGCTATTTGGTGAATGCTTATGAGGTAGAGGCAGGTATGGGTGTAATTTGCAGGTAAAACTGTGATCCATACCTGAGCATCTTAAGCGTGAGGTGCTATAATTAAGGTGCTATATAAATCCACTTAAGTTACTTACTTACCTTGTAACATGAAGAGATTAAGTAGCGTCTTATTCTGTTAAAAATATCATTTTAGCATCATGCAGTTCCCTGTTTGCGGGCTCAGGTTTGATGCAGTTCTCTTTGAGGGCTTAGGTGTGCCCACTTTTAAGGTGGGAGTGGGACTTTGTCTGGACAACTGGAACAGTTTCGGGCAGATGCTGTTCCTGGTGTGCCAGCTTAATCAACTGCAGGAACAAGAACTAAACAGTACAGCATAACGACTGAAAGAATTGAGGAACATAAGTTATGAATGAGAGTAAAGGTCTGCAGTTGATGAAGACAGTCTGATGGGTAGTACCAGTAGTCTGTTGTGGAAAGATAAGGTAATAGAGATGTCTGATGTGCATTGATGTGTGCTTGGCAATGAAAAGGTGAAGATGTACACTGGATCAGTTGCTGAGCTAAACTGTCGCCTGCAGTCTCTGCAGCAGGAAGTGGACCAGAAGCAGACCACCAACAACTGTCTGCAGGCTAAGTTCGACGCTGAACGGGTATGCTCAGTACCAACAGTGTTTGCATTATTAGGGGAGTTCAGTGGTTGAACTTATACCCAGCTGTGTATGACGTACTTAGACAAATTGAGACTGACCTTAACATAGAGGCAGTGGATAAGATTGATGTCCTCGAATCTTGATCCTGAGGCACCTTAAAACCAATTTTTGTAGCATGCACTTTGTGACACTTTTTGCCCTGGACTTGGAATGCCAAGGAAAAATTTGGCTGAAATCAGGCAGAGATGGAAATCCGAACAAAGCAGCAAGGCTATAACTTGCCACCTGCCACAACTATATGTATTGCTGTGGTATTGTTTGTTTTTAATGTTTGTACACGTTTGGAACTTCAGCTTGTCACTAGATTGGCCATTGCATGAATACACGCCCAGCTGCAGCAAATAGATGCTGTAGAGGATATTAAGGCGACTAATTCAAGCTTTATATTTTGTAGGTTTAACTGTTTGTTTTTAACTTTTGTTTCGTTGTTGTGAGGACCTGTGGTGTTAAAATGAACTGTATTATGTTGGTTGCATTAAATGCTTTGTCAGTAATTTGTGTAATGTTGATTTTGATTGATTCTTTGACACTGACCTTCATCATGACGGTGTGAACTTTCTTTGTGTCTAGGAAGAAAACGTTCGTCTTCGAGCAAACGTGGAAGACCTCCATCAAAAGTATGTTCGTTGTAGTTTTTGCATTTTCAATTTTTCACTAATGTGTATGCCTGAAACATGCCTAGCCAAAATTTGAGTTTTTAACACTTCTGATTCCTCATATATGAATTCGTACTCTGTAGTATACATGTCATATGCAGTGCAGCAGCAGTAATGTTGGTGTAGTACGGCAGTAGCATTAACAGTGTGATTGTAATTTTTCAGTGTTATCTAGAGGTATTAATTACTGATATCTTATTTCAGTTGCTTTGTTGTGTGAGCACCGTTCATGACTTCTGAGTCAGTATTCTTTATTCTAGTTTCATCACGTTGTTGTTGAAGATTGTGTGCAACCAACCAGGACCTGCTGGCAGCACGTGAGGCATGTTGTCATCGTGCCACAACTGATGATGTGCTGTCTAAACTACAGTCAACTCTGCATGCTGTCGAAGCTGATTGTGAACAGGTTTGTTATAATAATAGCAACAGTAGCAGCAGCAGCAGTAGTTGTTGTTGTTTTCTGTATATTGTAGCCACATGTTATCTTCATTTTTAGAATGCGTCAGCTGACGTCTGATATTGATAAAGCAATTCTGTCCGTCTGTCCATTACATTCCGGTATTTTATTGTAATGGCTTAACATATTTTCATAGTTTCTTCACCACATAATAGCCCAATCAGTCTAGTTTTATGGTTGTCAAACATCTTCGCAAAATTTCGACGAGGTCATCCCTTTTGGGGGTGTTAAATAC
>Ga0209149_1002217_pt1 | contig 10704 bp, 8 predicted proteins | sample WorMetTyACAVOLI2_FD_187423 | JGI IMG/M metagenome (GOLD analysis project Ga0209149, IMG submission 187423) | Marine gutless worms symbiont microbial communities from Max Planck institute for Marine Microbiology, Germany - Olavius algarvensis... ...
CAACACTACACTAGTCCCTTCCCTGGGGTTACGCATTGGGCCAGCCTGTGAGGCAGGCCTCAGCGTTGGCATGCGAAGGGAGCGTGTGCCACCCCAAAGGATAAAGATAAAGAAAAAAAGATGTGCATACTGCTTACAAGCTGGTAGCCTACTACTGTCGGAAGTGATTGGCAGTTTGACCATGACAGCAGTAACAGGACTGCACGACCCCACTCATGGCATTGTTTAAATTTTAAATTTTACTGTTTCAGATCCAGAATCTGTTAACATGTTATTCTGTCAACATTTATGGCGCCAGCAGCGAGGCTGTGGTAGTTCGTTGTCATGATGAGCTTAATAGTATCCTCCTTACTGCAGCTCTGTCCCTGAAATTACCATTCTAGTATTCCTTTTTATCGCGCGTCAGCATACTACCGCGCGATATTGATATAGCAATTCTGTCCGTCTGTCTGTCTCTCTGTCTGTCCGTCACGTTCCGGTATTCTGTGGAAACGGCTTAACATATTTTCTTCACCACACGGTAGCCTAATCATTCTGGTTGTATGGATATCAAACAGCTTTGCGAAACTCCGACGGGGTCACCCCCTGCGGGGGCGCTAAATACAAATCGGTTATAAAATTTTTGCGATTTTCCACCAATAACTCGCTGTATTTCGCAAAGGACACAAAATAGTGCCATAGTTACTATAGAACGCTAATAGGAACTCGCACACGATCTATCAGATGGTGTCATTTTCAATGACCTTGAACGAATCCTAACCCTGCTTTCAAGGTCACGCCATTATTTGACGCTAAATATCTCACAAATGGCTACAGATACGGCCATAGTTACTACAGAAGGCGAATAGGAAACCGCAACCAAGCTTTCGAATGGCATCAGTTTCAATGACCTTGAGTGACCTCTAATCAGATTTTAAGGTTACGATTTTATTAAACGTCAAATAAATCGAAAATGGTATAAGATAGAGCTATAGTTACAATGGCGGACCAATAGAAAGTCATTGGTACGGTACGATGACCTTGAACGACCTCAAACCCAGACAAGGTCATACTACTTTTTGACGCTGAATGTCTCCGAAATGGCTAAAGATAGGCCTATGGCCATAGTTACTATGGAAGGCGAATAGGAAACCGTACACAAACTATCAAATGGTACCGTTGTCAATGACCTTGAGTGACGTCTAACCCATATTTCAAGGTCACGATAGTATTCAATGTCAAATAATGGTTCTCTAATCCGTTTCCAGTGACATTGAGTGGCCCTTAACCTAGATTTCAAGGTCATGGGGTTATTATGGATGCCCTCGACGTATCGTATGCGCAGCTGACGCGCGATCTGTTTGCGATAGCTAAGTTCTTGCAGATTTTACAGTAGGCCTGGTGCTACAGATCAACGGCGCTTTAGGCTCCTACAATTTCTCTATACTTAATACTCAAAGACATGTAGTAAACAATGCGAAGATACTAGATAGTTAATACGCTGACACGACAACGAGATACAAGTAGCCAAAAGCAAGATTAACAGGTTTTGAGATGCCATTCATCAACAAGCGATTCAGCGACGTCCATGCTTGTAGGTCTTAAAGACTGAAAAGTGCCAAACTGTCTGCCCATTTGCACAGGCCGACAGCAGAACCGCAATGCATTGATGATCCATTAATGCACATATCGAAGGTCGGCGGAGACAGCGTTAGACTGGTGTGGAGCTCATTCGTGGTTGATCTTGAAATATGAATTTGTATGCTTCAGAATGCACGAAATAGCAAGTAAAATGCACAAAAATCGCTATCAGCGCTGGTGGAGCTCACGACGCGCCCCCATACTCCCTATAGTCCGCTGGGGAGAAGACACCGTTCCCCAGACCTCACCGGCTCACCCCATCGGCCCCTACTCCGCCTTCATTCTCGTGCCTTTGGCACTTGCCTCAGCGCCTGCGGCGCCTCGATCGTTTTAGCGTACCAACTTTATGACCGTGGCGCCGCCCCTGCTTCAGCTGGTACAGTGCTGCAAACGTAGCTGTTTGCTGACGTTGTAGCTTAATTAAGAATATTGAACACATGTTATCTCTGAAATTTTATTTAAATTAAAGAACTTTTGATTGAGTTATATCAAAATATCGTAGGGTCCATTTTTTTGAGACACAGACCGTCAAGTCGCTACTGTTGCTATGCAAACCACGCAGCTGGTTCTAAGTCAATTTAAAAACTTTTAAACAGAGTTAATTCAGAATTGAATAAGGTCTTTCTCTGCCAAAAATAATTAGTGAGTGTTGTGAATTAGTGAAGTTATGTGATATTAATCGTAGCGGTCCGGTTTTTTTTGAGACAATGCATGTAGACAGCGAACACTGGACAGTGGACAGATTTTAACTCTTCTCCACCAGTGATTTCATTTATTTTCTTTCCTATATAAGTTATTCTAATAAGAGCTGATAAATGATTCTGATACTAAAGCAAGCTTGACACTGGCACGACAAACGGTTTGTGCTATAGCGCGCAATTTGGCGTGCCAATGAGGGAAGAAATCATGACAGTGTGCGTGGAGGTGCGTGCATGGGGATGCGGGTAGTGCGTGCCAGCTCCGTGGCGAGAATTTCAAAATGTTCACATCACGGGACGCATTGACATGCGTTGTCACTCAATAGTTGCGCCTATTTTGCTCATTGTTTACGAACTGTTCACGAAGTGGTACGAAAGTGGCACGACAATTTCGTCATGACACCTTGATTTTTTAACATTTCAAAATTATCACCACGACATGGCACGCACTATTTCACCCGATCCCCATCCAAACGCGTTTCCACGCACATTGTCACTGTCACGAGTTCTTTCCTCACTGGCACCGTGGCACGCCAAATTGCGTGCCATGGCGTAAACCGTTTGTCGTGCCAGTGTCAGCTTTGCTTAACTACCAAACTGTAGCTGCCACATCGCGCCATACCTTCACTCATTAACCTTACCCCGAAATGGTCCGAATACAGGCATCCTTGATACTATACATGGAAAGAGCAACCATATATTTAATAAGCAAATGTTGTTGCCTGGTTGGCCGAGCGGGAATTCAGGCATCACCGCCTGCAATATTTGTGTGGGATATATTATGAGTCACTGCTGGCACATTTGACGTTTTCCGTGAGTCAGGTAACTGGCAGACCAGTCAGAGAAGACGGAGAGGCAGGACAGGAATACAGTTTGATTATAATTAGAGGATCATTTTGAATACCACCACTGCTGTCGACCAGTTTCTCGTTCACCATCGACAATGGGGAGCGACATTAGCTATAGGCTTATAGTCGCAGCAGTGCTGAGGCCGTGGTTGGTTTGGGCCCAGTACATTTGGTCTGTGTCTTTCGAACGTGTGCGGTGCATCAAATTACGCCATTACGTCTCTTCACACGGTAATCACGTGATCTATAATGCATTGTATCTCCAAAAAAAACGCGCCAACATTGTAGTTTCGACAAGCATGGACTAACTGTGATAATTTTGGGTAAACAGCATCAGCACACTTTTAACAAGAACTTAGCTATCGCAAACAGATCGTGCGCACACAATACGTCGATGGCATTTATAGTAACCTTGAAATCTAGGTTAAGAGTCACTCAAGTCATTGTAAACGGAACCATTGGATAGATGTCAAATGTCAACTGTGGATTTATATAGCGCAATAACGCAAGAGCCCCTAATGCGCTAGTGTCACTGGTACTCCGTGAAAAGATGAGTATTCACAGCCGGCTTAAAGGAGCCAGGACTCAGCGACGGGTCGCGAAGGTGAGCTGGTAGAGAGTTCCAGACGATGGGGCCTGCAACGGAGAAGGCCCGACGACCAAACTTGCTCCGGTAATGTCGTAGCAAGTCGAGCTGACGGCGGCTGGCGGAGCGAAAACGTTGAAGACTGGCGATGTCATGCACGACTTACCATTCGTCGAGTTATTTGAATTACATAATATCGTGACCTTGAAATCAGGGTTACAGGTCACTCAAGATCATTCAAGCTGATACCATTCGAAAGCTTGGGTACGGTTTCCTATTCGCAGTTTATATATGTGGAAACATTTTGTTGATGACTGTGCAGAACATGGTCGAGTGACTTTCTATTAGGCTTAGATTTTGATTTGATTAATTACTGTGTATATAAGTTCCTTTCTTGATTCGTGATGATTGTGCTGTGTTGTGTTGTACTGTATGATTTTGTCCACTGTTTGCGCTTCGGCGTAATAATAAATATATAGTAACTATGGCCGTATCTTTAGCCGTTTGTGAGATATCCAGCGTCAAAGAATAGCATGTCCTTGATAACTGGGTTAGAGGTTTTTCAAGGTCACTGAATACGGCGCTTTCGATAGACCATATCACGGCTTTCTATTGGTTCGCTATTGTCAATATTGCTCTATCGTGTACCGTATTTGAGTTATTTGACGTCGAATAATATCGTGACCTTGAAATCTGGATTAAAGGTCACTTAAGATCATTCTAATTGGTACTATTTGAAAGCAGCTCTGGAGAGATAAAATCTGGCGTTTCCTGCTGAAGGAGCTAAACTGTTTCACAAGTATAGAGTGATTTTAGAACGTGTCATTTGCGTCGCAGCTATTTAAAAGCACAGAAAGTAAGTAAAAGTGAAGGGTCAACGTTTAATATACGGGTATCATTTTTGAAAGTGTGCGGATGCTATTTACTCAAAATTATGAAACCCAGTCCGTCATTGTCGAAACTACACCTTGCCAAAGTTGGCGCGTTTTGAGACACAGTGTATAACTCTACTTAGCGTTGATTAGGAGCTTAGGAGAAGATTTCGTTGACATATAATGTGGCAGATTTTAATGCACTACGAAACTCGGGTATTGCTGAGAGATAGCCGAACAGTTACAGTAATTCTTTGTAACTCCTAATGTTCATATTGATTGGTCACTGCGCCGTAGCTATTAATAGTGCTGCGGAAAATTTACGTACCATTTCCGAGACACCTTGAAAAGTCAATAATATGCGCTAAAATAACCGCTCAAGCTCATCGATGACGTTGCCAGTCAAAAGGCCTGATGGGAGTTTCTGACTTCTAGTGTTGCTTGGGTGAATATACACCATGTTCACAAAAGAACATTCTCTTTTGTTTTCTTACATTACTTCTGGAAAAAAATAACGAATTTGAACGAAAATTTCACTCAATGTAGCCGAGAGAATGTTGATTCTACACATTCGCTTCAACATGTAAATTTGAATGAGTTTTTAACTGTCTACAAATTTTCTGATATGTATGTTTGTGTGTAATGGATTTTTCTTACTTTTTAGTCTGCTTAGTATATTTTATTTTATTGCTTTTCATAGTGTCTAGGTCAGATATAAGTGCTGGAAACAGCCTATCTGTACCGCAGTATTCAGTAGTACCATTCTTTTTATACTGATGTTTCATAAATATGCTGTTTACTGAAATAAATGCTGCTGCTGCTGCTGTGTTCCAAAAAAACACGTGGCTACGTCTTCGATGATAACTTGAACTAGAATTGTCCACTTGCAACAATTTTTGGCACACTTATTACTGAGAGTATAGGCCATCTACAGGTGTTTTTATTTTCCCACCTTACCTATTTCACGTACCTAATTTACCTTGTGAAACTGTCGAGACCTAACTATCTGTAAAAAATTAAACAAAATCTTGAAAATTTCACAGGAAGATGAGATTTTGATTTAAAATCTCTATCTGTCAAAACGGTATGGTGCACAAAAGACGCTGAGTGAATTTCCTGACAATGGTTGGAAAGTTGGAAGCATCGACAGTCTGCTTAAGAGAATCCACAAAACAGGTACAATTATTGTCCGGCATGAAGGCAGCAGTAGACCGCGGTCGTCGCAAAGCAGTGGAGGACTTTGTGCTCAGCCAGGTGGACAAGCCAAAAAAAGCACCGATCAGCTCGTGAGATTTCGTATAAAACTACTATTCTCTGTTCAAGTATGCACAGGATAATTCACCGTGATCATGGTGTACCGGGATCTCCAGCTCAAATGCTTCAAACGACGTCGTGCTTAGCTATTATCTGAAGCCGATCGCATCTCTCATCTCACTCGCTGATATACAATCTTATCGTCTGCAATAAATCTTGTTATTGTTCCATTATAAACCGTAAGTTGAATAATAAATAAGTAAAATAATATGGTGATAGTTTTGCAGTTAATATCCTCGTATTGTAGCATTGAGAAAATCAGCACTTTAAGGCTAAATTCATGATATTTTAGGTCTTGACAATTTCCCAAAGTAAAGTAGTTGCATTAAATAGGTGTGGTGAGATACTAAAAATATCTGTTGATGGCCTATATAAGTGTGCCAAAAATCTTTGCAAACGGGCAGTTCTACTTCAACTTATCGAAAACGTGGTCGCATTGTTTTTGGAATACAGTGCACATGTCTAAAAATAATTTCTCTGTTTGTTAAACATTCTTTGTTAACAACACTGTAAACTGGACGTCAGTAACAGTGCTGTTGCAACAATGCGATTTACTGCTGAAGTTAAGCACGTCGTACGAGTGAGTGAAAATTTGAAGCAAAATGCTTGACTGAGATGTTTCCTGTAAGAACATGGGGTTTTGTGGGCTTAAAACACTGATTGGAGAAAATGACAGCAGTTGCATTGTTGACCCATGTTCACGTAGTGGTCGACCGCACATTGCCGGCACAACTACTATCCACAAAGTTGAAGATCTGACATTAATTTTGTTAAAAGTGTCTGTATTCCATTGAGACCAAGCTTCATCCTCTGTCAGTGTCAGGAAACATCTGGCAGAAATGCTTTGCTCCATACTTTTCACGCACAACCACTTAGTCGTAATAAAATGTTTATCTTCAACGGTAAATCCCACTATCGTAACAGACGTTCTCTGACGTCCACTGTACACTGCTGATAGACGTGAGAATGAAGGCGCCGTAGGCGCCGATTCAGTTCATCCGAAGGACGGATATTACTGCTAGTTAAGTAATAAAAATAGGAATTTATGATTAGCTTACTCGTTTTTTAAAACCAGCATTTGCTGGTATTGATTGTAAATCTAGGTAAACCTGTCGGCACAGTCCTTCATTACACAGCATCTACTCTATCTGTGACAAGGTTACATACCTTTATTATGCGGTCCTCTCCTCTCCGCATTACAGGCCACGCGATGCTTTATGTCTTTAAAAAATTTGCTGTCACTCAGGGTCGTTCAAGGTCATTGAAATGGCAGTACTCGGTAGATCGCATACGAGTTTCCTGTTGTCGTTTCATAGTAACTATGGCCATCTCTTGTATCATTTCCGAGATAAAGCGAGATATTTGTCGAAAATCGCGATTTCTTCATAGCCCACCTGCATTCGAAGCCCCCATTAGGGCGTCCCAATCTGAATACTGCCATGACGTTTGGCGTGGAAACACTAGAATGGCGGATTTACCAGATGGTGACAAAAGTCTCATGAGAATAATATGTTTACTTGTTTCGACACAATACACTAACGTGACAGACACCGCACGACGGCATAGGCCGCGCTATACACAGCATCGCGCGGCAAAAACAGACAACCACACAACGTTCTGACTTAACCCTTTAAGGGTAGAGACAATTATATTGCCACATCGAATAATATGAAGTTGGTACACTGGCGAGGAGGGGACTGGGCGGGGCCCTAGCCCGCCCAGGCCCCTCCTCGCTGTACCAAATGTAGCAGCCCACCCATCAACGGCCAGTGTACCAACTACATATTATTTGATGTGGCAATATAATTGCCTCTGCCCTTTAAAGGGTTAAATAATTCAGCGTAGAGTTGTCGACAGCGATATTATGACACAGATAAGAGTCATTGTAACCTCTCTCTGCTTTAGCAATCCGTCTTTATTCTTTGTTTTAAGAGTGTTTCTCTATCGCTGGTTTGCTGATGAACGATTTATGTATATGTTTACACCGCGGCAGCCGACATCGCCGGTGGTCCGCCGGTCGGTTAGCTGGTACTGTCTACATCCAGTGACGACGACGATTGATTAACGGTGACATGTGCGTTGCCGGAACAACTCGTCCGTCGATGTATATAGTCGCCGTGCATGCGTCGAAAAATACTCTGTAGTTGATTGCAAACTATGCACGCCGCCGACTGGGACTGTCGTGTATTTTTTTAGTTTTTGCCGCGCGATGCTATGCATAAGCGCGGCTATTGCTGTCATGCGGTGTCTGTCTGTCCGTCCGTCTGTCTGTCACGTTTGTGGATCATGTCAAAACGAATAGACATATCTTCGAATTTTTTTCACCATCGGGTAGCCACACCATTCTAGTTTTTTCGTACCAAACGGGGTGGCGATATTCCGACGGGAACCCCCTAACGGGGGCGTCGAATGCAGGTGGAGTATAGGCATAAATCGAGATTCTGGTCTAATAGCTGGCTATCGAAGATTGCTGGACGTGCGAAGTACCAAAAACATTTCCGACGACGAACCTGAGTATATGACACAGTCGGCCACGCACCACTGGCTATCGATCGATTGCTGGACGTGCGAACTACGAAGTGACGAAAACAGTTACCGACGACCATGCAGTGTAGATCGCACAATCGGCGACGCACCAGCGAATATTTGTGACGGCCTGCAGCATGGACGAATACGCCGAAGAGAAGAGAACAGAAAAGAATTTAATTGTACGCATTGGTATATCTGAAGCAAGCAAGCATCTTTATTTGCCCAATTAATAAACAAAGATATAATATCGATGAATAACGTACAAGGGCAGGCTGCCAGAAAAGCCTATAAGGCCCAACATTGCTGGCCGCCTTGCAAAAAAAATCTAACTAAAAAACAAATAAACAAACATATACATGTGCACAGTGCAGGAATACAAATAGATTAGTAATTAATAGGGAATTATATTGAATTTAGATGTACAACAGTGTTACAAATACGAGATTAAAACAAATACATACGTATATAGTTTCAATAAAGTGACAAAAGATATTTTTAATGTTACATTTGAAGGCTGTAGATGATGTCATACGTTTTAGAGTTAGAGGCAAGCTGAAACAACTAATAATAATAGACTGCGCTTGACGTTTTGTATTGAAGCTATACAGACACGAAGCATCGCGCGGCCTCTTTGCGACAGCAGAGCTTTTTGTTAGCGAGTGTTACGTAGTGACGCGCTTGAGCTGTGAATAAACAGAACTCTTGCAGAATTTGTTGACACCTCCTCATAGACAAGAAGCTCAGCTGTCGCATAGAGGTCGCGCAACTGTGCCTATCAGTAATTAGCTTTAATTGTACAACACCCTGAGCGCATTATTGCTCTTCTATTATTAGTTACTTTGGCATCAGATTTACCAGTGTGTATAAACTACAAATACATGACCATCGACTGATATAAACATAATCGACGTTTGCTGTTATCAACATGCTTCAACCATACCAATCTGTTCACAACACTGGACACTCCACCAGTGCCAAAGTGAGATATTGGTCGAAAATCAGAATTTTCCACACCCCACCTGCATTCGACATCCCCGTTAAGAGAGTTCCCTTCGGACTATTGCCATAAGGTTTGGTACAGAAAAACTAGAATGGTGTGGCTACCCGAGGTGAAAAAAGTTTGAGAATATGTTTACTCATTTCAATACAATAAACGAACGTGACAGACACCGGACAGACAGACGGACACCGCACGACGGCATGCATACGCCGCGCTTGCAGCCTGGCTAGGTGCAGTAAAAGGTAAGTGTATTTATATAGCGCTTATTTTTGTAGTACGCAAGGCGCTCAGGCATGGATCACACAGTTTTACTTGCAATTATACCAATGCCTACCTTTACCTCGTAAGCGTTCACCAGATGGTGCCTCCCCAGACTGAGGTTGCGGACATCTAATTGCAGCAATGCAGCCTTCTATTCATTTATCTACCCCGGAAAGATGAAAGGCTGAGTCGGCCTGTTTGGCTGACCTACAGCGGACGGTTTACCCACATAAGTGGTCACCCGTCAGCTGTAGGTCGAGCGCAGGACAGGAAAGTTCGCCGGTCAAAGACCAACGTTCTACCACTGTACCACGCAGTCAACCAGTATGGCTTGGCTGTGAAAAACAGCGCGAAAATATTCGCAACTGTCTACCTCAGTGGTTGTTACGTAGACAGGGTTATGAAAAAAATTGCGATTTGCGACCAATACCATTATAATGCAACCTAATAGCAACTGCGATAAGCGATAAATGCTCGTAGATTTTTTTTCCGTTACTGGACTGGGGCGTTTATCGAAGAGTACATTGGGCATACGATCGAAATTGCACCACGATTTATAACAGTGTTATTTGTAGAGAAAAACGTACATGTACATAGTAACGTACACACCATTAGGCCTACTGTAACACGTTGCCTGCGTATTGTGAATCCCGGTTGCTGGGAGACCAATAATCGTTACAGCAATGTCGTACGAGATTTATGATTCTCACAGTGCTGTGTTATTAGCGGCGGCTGCAGAGTATCGACTGCAGTTCAACGGGTTCACCGCTGCACGTATTATAGGATAGAACAAATGCTCGTCTCGGTCCCTGGACGGCAGGTGTGTTGAGTGTTTGTGAACTGAAATTACTACTTCGACGTCAGACGGTACCGTAAAGAAAGGAGCGGACGGACCGGTGGCCAGTCGCAATCCAGCTGGATGCAGGTAACGCCGCCGATAGACGCGGTGAGGTCGGGGAGGGGGGGGGGGCACCTG
>Ga0209149_1002218_pt1 | contig 10703 bp, 5 predicted proteins | sample WorMetTyACAVOLI2_FD_187423 | JGI IMG/M metagenome (GOLD analysis project Ga0209149, IMG submission 187423) | Marine gutless worms symbiont microbial communities from Max Planck institute for Marine Microbiology, Germany - Olavius algarvensis... ...
TTGACATGTGACAATGAATGCTGGCATCGCATCTCTTATTAACAAGTTTTCTGTTTAGAATTTCCTTGTTACTTGAAAGAGTGATAGTCATTTATGTTTATTGTCACAACATCATATATATATATACCGGGTGGCGCTAAAAAAACATCCCGAACTTTGCGTAACAATAACGGCGCGTATACTTTATAGAGAGAAATTTCCTTTTGCGCATTTGTAGGTCAGTATGTACTGTTACTTACTTATAAATTTCAGTGACGCCATTAATGACGTCACTGAATGCCGCTTAATGACGTAAGGTGAGTTAAAAATCGAATTATGTAAATAAAGTATTTGTAGATTAGATTGAAAATGGTTTTTTCAAAAGACAATTTGACGGTTATTGTTACATGTTTCACTGAAAAAGGATGGACTGGTACTCGGATTGCAGAAGAATTTCCAAACAAGAAGTGGAATTACCGAAGCATCAATCGGTTTCTAGCGAAATATTGTCACACAGGCACTACCGATCACAAGAAAGGCAGCGGAATGGCATGATGTTGACGATCAGACAGTCAGAAAAGCTATATTGCAGTAAAAAAGGCGTTTAGCAGCAGTAGCAAAGCAGAATGGAGGACCTATTCAGCACATTTTCTGCTGATCAGTTGACTGATGATTACTGTGACGTTCTGGTGTAGCCTACGTACGAACAACAACATAAATGATGAACCGCTTGCAAACATTGTTTTATGACGTGTAACACTATTTCGTTTGTATCACGGCTAATACGGAAGTGTTTTAGGTGAGAATTCCTAGACATATTCGAAGGTGTTTGCTCATTACATACGTGCTTTTCCGCTGATTTATTTTGACTACTCTGTTACATAACGCCATGCGAATGTTCGGGACTTTTTTTGTGCCACCCGGTATCACTGAATAAAACATTTGCTCGACTTGTGTCAAGTGTACTGCACATTTTGCATTGTAATATGTCATCTGATTGTATTATAACGATTTAGTTGTCAACTTACACCGACTTCACTGTCATTGTTGTTACCTTATTTGTCCATTAATTTTTGACAGATTTTTGTTGAATTTCATCTTTAATTTGGCAGATTTTTGGCAGTCAGTATACATCTATTAAAATTTCAACTTGTCAACATTATGTGCTTTAGGACTGTATGTCTCTACATACAGTTAATACATTAATAGCTCCCATTGAGGTCCACTGACTTTTTTGCTTTTAACAAAGTGACACATGGATGGTGTCTTTGTGGCTCTCCAGTTTCACTTAGTACTAGATGTCTGTTGCAGAGTCACTCAAGACACAGGACAGATGCTATTGTAGAATCCTAGTTATACCCAGATTTACAAATACAAAATGCAAGTTATAACGTTCCTGGCCATTTTGCATTAGATTGTAACTTTCAACAATGTCTGGATTTTCTTTCTGGGTGTGATCATTAAGTAAGTAAGTAAGTAACTAACAAATGCATATTGTTTTGTTTATAGTAATGTTAGTTATAGAAATGTTTCCAGCCAGTTCAGTTGTTGTAGAAACTATGGTGAGGAAGTAACGTATTGTGGGTTTTATGTGCTAGAAAAAGTATGTGCTAGAAAGTCAGAACTGGTGCTAAATGCTAAAAAGTAGTATTAATGGAATATTATATGGAAACTGATAACCATTCATCTAATAATTACCTGAGTGGTGAAATAATGATTCACCATGAATCTAGAAATTTACACACAAATGAAGCTTTAGACTATATTTCAGTTGTAAAAGTATTCTAGTATACGGTGATTTGAAAACTTGACATGGCTGCTTTGTTGTCAATGCTGACGTGACGGTGACTTGCTGTTAATATTGGTCTGTAATCAATGTATTGTCAATCATTTACTTGCACCTCCATTTACCATACATATTATTAGATGAATGCGGTATAAATTTTTGCAGGATATTAAAACAAGAACTTAGCTATCACAAACACATTGCACGTCAGCTGTGTACACAATACGTTGAGGAGGCATCTATGATAACCCCGTGACCTTAAAGTCTAGCTAAGGGTCACTCGAGGTCACTGGAAATGGAACTATTGGATAGATCATACACGTCGTTACACAACTTACTATTAGTCAAGTTATTTGACGTTAAATATTGTCGTGACCTTGAAATGTGGGTCAGAGGTCACTCAAGGTCATTGAAAATGGTACCATTTGAAAGCTTGGGTACGGCTTCCTATTCGCCTTCCATAGTAACTATGGCCGTATCTTTAGCCATTTCGGAGATATTTAACGTCAAAGAATGATATGATTTAGAAATCTGGGTTTGTGGTCGTTCAAGGTCATTGAAAATGGCGCTGTTTGATAGACAATGTATGACTGTCTGTTGGTCCGCCATTGCAACCATAGCTCTATCATGTACCGTGACCTTGCAATTTGGCTTAAAGGTCACTCAAGGTCATTGAAATTGGTGCCATTCTAAAGCTTGGGTGCGGTTTCTTATTCACCTTCTATAGTAACTATGGCCGTAAGGCCCTATCTGTAGCCGTTTGTGAGATATTCAGTGTCAAAGAATGGCGTAACCTTGAAAACCAGGTTAGGGCTCGTTCAAGGTCAATAAAAATGGCGCCGTTTGATAGACCATATGCGACTTTCAGCCGCTGTACCATTTTCGAGTTATTTGACGTGACCTTGAGATCTGGTTTAGAGGTCACCCAAGGTCATTGAAACTGTTGCCATTCAAAAGCTTGGGTCTCGTTTCCTATTCGCCTTCTATAGTAACTATGGTCGTATCTGTAGCCGTTTGTGAGATATTTAGCGTCAAAAAGTGGTTCAACCTGGAAAACAGGGTTATTGTTCGTTCAAGGTCATTGGAAATGGCACCATTTGATAGATCGCATACGAGTTCCTATTCACCTTCTATAGTAACTATGGCGCTACGTTGTATCGTCTACGAGATATAGCGACTTACGTTAGAAAATCACGAAATTTTTATACCCCACCTGTATTAAGCGCCCCGCAGGGTGTGACTCCGTCGCAATTTCGTGAAGATATTTGATGCTGATAAAACTAGAATGATTGGGCTACCGTATGATGAAAATATGACAATTCCGTTTTCATCTGATACCGGAACGTGACGGACGGACAGAATTGCTATATCAATAACGCGTGTCAGTGTGCTGAGGCGCGATAAAAACTATATTCTTAGGCCCGCAGTGTGCTGCAGACTGCAGTGCAAATAGCTGAGGGGATATATTGTTGGTAAACTGAGATACACTTTAGACGGCAGTACAGTAACTAATGGACGACACGTACATCGCATGCAGAGCTGTCACAGACCAGTAAACGAAAATTAACGCAAGTTGAGAAGCAGTGGGCTTGATGGCTGACTAATGATAATGTTGAAAGCTCTGAAGGAAAATTGTTGTCGCCATATTTTGAGCACAAGTTCTGTGCGTGAGGCGAACACGAGTCCACTGTTTTGCACTGCCCATGCTTGAAACATTTTATGCGAAACAACTGACAGACAGCAATACCTGACGGCCGACTCTCTGAACTGACTTTGAACTGCAACGTCACGTCACGACTCTATTGTTCGACGATAAGACTTACACATTTTTATACAACTGGTCATTATACTGTATTTATACAACTTTGTCATTACAAAAATATTTCAATTTACAGTTCACACAATGCAGTGCCATCATCGTCATCCTTTCAAAGTGAGTGCATCGCGCCACGTATCCAGCACGCCAAGCAATTGAAGCAAAGCAGCCCTAAGTAAAATGTATGTGCCAATTTGCCAAAAGCACGAGCTGATACAAAATGGCCTGATTTTAGGGGCGAATTAGAGATGACCTTTGTTACCGCTGCTATAACTTACTGTTAAGTTGTAATCATTATTTATTATTACGCAAAGAATGCAGCCGACTGTAAAAAAGAAAACACAAGCAATACAATCATAAAACTTGAAAAATAAAAGCAACTTGACTCGTCCATCTTCGACTTTTAAACCTAAGCCCATGAAATTACGATACTGTATAAAATACAGTTAATTATTTTGATCGCCTTTTTACAAGTCGTTTTTACAAGAGACTTATATTTCCGGTTATAAGAGTTATCTTTAAAGTATAGTTTACGTTTTAAGAATATATCGATTAACGCATTTTTTAGTGCACAGTTACTGTGCATATTTTGCAGTTTGATCAAAGTTTTTTACCATCTAGCGTAAATTTTGCATCCAGCTGTTGTGAGAACTGAAACATGTCAGAGGTTGTTGCAGACTCAGAAGTTGCTCAAAAAGTCACCGAATGGCTGGACTGGGACAAGGCAGGCATTCCACCACACGTAACAGATACACGACATCTAAATGTTGTAGTGTTCAAGTTGTCAATACATACTGCATTGGAGTCTGATGAAACCAAAAATTTATCGTTATGTTACAATTGTTTTTGCAGTTTCTTTTTTCATGCTTACGTACGGAATTCCACCAATAAGAAACCATCCTCATGAGCCAGAATACAATAAGTCGCTAAATCTGTGGCCGCCATTAGTAGAACACACCATGATGTGATTCCAGTGATGCTGGTGTCATCCGGTCGTCAATTTTTATAGTACAGTATCACAAATGATGTGAAGAAGTTTTCATATAATCAAAAGTTGCCTATAATATCTGCCAACATTCGTGAAAAGTTAGTCGATTGTTGGCTTAGTGAGCAAGAAGAAGTGTAACAGCTAGTCAGATTGCCTTGATTGCCACTTGCTTTTTAAGCCCTCATTATGTCAACCAAAACTGGCTGTAAATCCTCGTACAAAGGGTGAATCTAAAAAGCGGCGGCACAGACGACGGGTCAGCCAAAGTGGTCAACTGGCCATTCACCTGTCCCGTCAGCATACTAAAAAGCGACAGGACAGACGACGGGTCAGTTTTTCCACGTGCACTCTCCCGTCATGTTGACAAATCAACCCACATCCACAACCGAATTGTTGCGTAATCTATTGACGTACTATTTGATGCCAGACAGACTAAAAAGCAATGTAAGTTACTGTTGGGATTAGTATTAATGCAATCATAGAAAAAAATCAGCTTCTGTGAAACAGCAAACACAGAATTGATTAAGTACATGGCATCACTTGATCCTTGCATCATAACGGAAACATTGTTGCGGGATCTGATGCTATCAATTTTCTGTAAGTAATTTCAGATCACCGATCTGATGCTTTAATTACCGTAAAAAGAAATTTTATGTATTTAACTGAAGATGCATTTGTTTTTGGTCTCAGACAAAGGTTTAAAACTTTGGTCTCAGCGAAAGATAAAGTGACGACCCAATATTAACTAAATAAACATTGTAGCCCGCGACCGATCAGCTGATACCACGGCCTGTTTATGATGTCACTCGGCGACGGATCAGTTGCACGTGGGCAGTTGACATGATGGGACAATGCATGCCGGCCCAAGTGACGATTGTCCTGTGCTAAACACAACGACGGGACAGGCGAATAGCCGGTTGACTGGCTTAGGCTGACTCTTTGTCTGTCCAGTCGTACCGTCGTCCCATCGCTTTTTAGTACCACCAGTACAAAACAAAACAGTACACATTTATGGAAAAAGTGATAAACATCATCATTTCCATGTCCACATTCACACTGCCGTGATATGTCCAATGCACACCTTTGCTGATAGGTCCTCAGTGCTGATTCATCCTAGAGTTGCCTTACATAATTGATTGTACAGTACCGATCATCTGGAAAGAGTAGTTTATGTCCAAATCCAACACTTGGAATTAATTCATGAGTTGTTTGGGCAATATTTGCCTCATCTCATCTTGTTTGCCATACTATATGACACTGCTTGTATTATCATACATTTTCATGTATCATACATCTGCTCTGCCGATGTGCATATATCACGTGTATCTTTTATTGGCATCTTTATTTTTTCTTGGCACTCTTGGCACTGAGATCAGCTCATTATAATATATGTCAGACTGCACCGGCATCCATACCAGTGAAACGTGAATATGCATATCAAAAACTGTATGAAGTTGCAACTTGACATGAATTAGGACATGGATATGGCAGTCAACTGGATGTCTGTATTAAGCACGAGGTCAACTGTCACAATACCACGCACTTCTGGTTGAACGTTGTCGGTTAACATGTTGAACACTTCAATTGTAACCCTTTCGGTATTTTCTGTTCCGAATGGCAAAAGAGCCACAGCACAGGTGCCCATCCCTAACCCATCTGGCTCTGCCACTCCATCCAAAAAAATCATACCGGTAACTGAGCTAGCATGATGAGATTGCACAACTCATCAAATTGAGTTTCACCATTCCAATTCAGTGGCCATAGGTATCATCTTCACTTTGATGTCGTCCAGAATTTGTGCACATATCACTGATGCAAAAAAACACTGCAAAACTTCACAAATGCCACCAGAACACATTTTTACTATTAATAACAACCTACTTTTGCATCAAGATGTGAGAACTGAAACATGTCAGCGATTATTGCAGATTCAGAAGTTGCTCAAAAAGTCCAATGTCAACACAGAGGATGATCATTGCAGTCATGATATGAGTGATTGCACTGATCAAAATAAAACTACGTATGCTCCTTATGTCCTTATCATATAGTTCTCAGCATTATAATCGTCAGAGTTGTGTAATTGGTGAATTTAGGGCTGTATAAATTTGTTGATGTTGTCAATAGACTTGGTTGAGACTAGTGGCACCAGCACTAATGGCATTGCTATGCTGTGGACAGGAGTAGTAAATTGCATCATTTAGCCATTACTTTTGTAGTGCTGTATGACAGGAGTAGTAAATTGCATCATTTAGCCATTACTTTTGTAGTGCTGTATGACAGGAGTAGTAAATTGCATCATTTAGCCATTACTTTTGTAGTGCTGTATAGCTAACACTTTTATCTTAATAAAAATAGGAATGTTAAACAAAATTCACACTTTTGAACCTTGTTTCGAAACTTTTTAGACTGTTTGACAAGTCATGTATTTCAGTTAATTTTGAGTAAATGAAGCTCAAATTTAAAAATAGTTGAATTTAACATCTCTGTATTAGACATAAACATGCAACATTATTGTTGAATTGTGTGTTTGGCAAACATTTTACCTTTAGAGTGAAACTACACGGGCTGAAATGGAAGCAATAGTCAAGGCAAATGATGTTGTCAAGCTGAAAAACATACTATGTTCACGCATGGAGTTTGGTACAGCTGGTATGTTTTTCTACGTGCATCTCCACTTTGTATAAATTAATTTTGCATGTTACAATGTTACAACATTAACTGTTAAATGTCCATTGTTCTGTGCATACCGTATACTTATTATACTGCGTATTACAACCTGAGCAGCTGTGTCATTTACCTTTAGTTATCCTTATTATCCTTACTGAGTGTAGCTGAGGAAAGTGCAGCATGTGCTAAGGAATTCTTTCCATCTGTACATATGTCGCTCCTGTGTTGTGTCGAAATGGCTGAATATATTGTCAGTCTAGTAACCTGATAATTATATATTTTTCTGATGTCAGATACAGTGTTGAAATTCCAATGGATTCACCCTCATTGTTGATGATGTCAAATAGAGGTGGGATATGAAAAATTTCCATGCGTCAGCATACTGACGCAGACGCACGATATTGATATAGCAAATCTGTCCGTTCGTCCGTTACATTTCGCTATTGTATGAAAATGGCTTAACGTATTGTCGTAGTTTTTTCACTATACGGTAGCCCAATCATTCTAGTTTTACCAGCATGAAACATCTTCACGAAATTCCGATGGGGTCACCACCTGCGGGGGCACTAAATACAGGTTGGGTACAAAAAATTTCGTGATTTTGGACCAATAACTCGCTATATCTCGCAAATGATACAAGATAGCGCAATAGTTACTATGGAAGGTGAATAGGAACTCGTATGCGATCTATCAAATGGTGCCATTTCCAGTGACCTTGAATGAACAATAACCCTGTTTTCAAGGTCACATCACTCTTTGACGCAAAATATCTCACAAACAGCTACAGATACTGCCATTGTTATTATAGAAGACGAATAGGAGACCGCACCCAACCTTTTGAATGGCAGCAGTTTCAATGACCTTGAGTGACCTCTAACCCACATTTCAAGGTCAAGATAATATTTAACATCAAATAACTCGCAAACAGTACAAGATAGAGCTATAGTTACAATGGCGGACTAATAGAAAGTCATACATGGTCTGTCGTATCGTGCCATTTTCAATGACCTTCAATGACCCCAAACCCAGATTTCAAGGTCACGCCATTGCTTGACACTGAATATCTCCGAAATGGCTAAAGATATGGCCATAGTTACTATGGAAGGCGAATAGGAAACCGTACCCAAGCTTTCAAATGGTACCACTTTAAATGACCTCGAGTGACCTCTAATGGTAACCCACATTTCAATGTCACGATAGTATTCAATGTCAAATAACTCGACTACTGCTAAGTCGTGTATGATCTGTCCAGTGGTTCCATTTCCAGTGACCTTGAGTGACCCTTAACCTAGATTTCAAGGTCACGGTGTAATATCTATGCATTGCATATAGATGTTGTCAGCATATTATGTCTGCAGCTGACACGCGATCTGTTTGTGATAGCTAAGTTCTTGATACTGATATGTCGCAATAGCTTGGAAACAGTACAAGCTGAGTTCACAGCCATGGCTTAGCATTGTAAACCAGTGTCATTGACTTATATAACACATTGTGCCAGAAGTCGGTAATGTGTATTGTCATAATATTTTATGCACCTTTTTGTTTTGCATCAAAATTTAATTGTTTACCGCTCTTTTAATGCATACGATTGAACAGGATTGCGTGCTGCTATGGGTGCTGGATACGCAAGGATGAATGATCTGACAATTATTCAGACTACACAGGTAAATGTTGATCAGTGATGACATTTGTCTTCATTTTCTCATAATTCATGTTTTGCCAGCATGTAGTAGTATAATAATTATAGTCATTTTGCAACTACTCTATACAGAAGTACCCTTTGCAAACTTTAGCATTGAAAATTGTGACTTTGTAAGTTTTTTGCTGAGCTGTCCATTTGTGAAATTGCATTATCCATTGAATTGTTCGTTTCCGAGGTAGCAACAGTCCTTTTCTTTTTGTAAAATGGCTCGTAGTTTTAGGTATAGTGTCTGCAACTTCTAATATCTACTTATTTAATGTTTGTCTGCTTTATTGATGGAAACCTGCAAATTCTCTGTTTGATGCTGAAGAGTCTGTAAAGTAGTTTGTAGCAATGTTGGCTGTGTGAGGATTAATAATATTACAACATATGCAATATAAGCAATATTTGTGCCATAGTGTGTAAAAGTAGAGGTATTCTTGTCAGCTGATTGAGTCTTGTTATAGGGTTTTGCAAAGTATATGCTGGATAAGACGCCCACAATCAAAGAACATGGAGTTGCAATTGGTCATGATGCAAGACATAACAGTCTTCGGTACTGCTTCACTTTACTTATCATTTATGTCAATTTATTTGTACCGATGAATTGAATTGTGGCGTCATTATGAACACTGTCTGTGAATGCACTGTATTTGGTATTTTTGGGAGAAATACATTGTCGCCACGTGCACGTGGTAAATGATCGCACTCTTTGTGCTTTTTCTTGGCCTCGTTTGGCTTAGACTCAGAGAGTTTACAGCCAGCCCAGTGTTACTTATCTCACAGACAGCAATTGTGAAATTAGGTAATCAGGCTGATAGTTTAGTGAGAAACAAAGCTTTGGCTTTCGTACTGTTAAGTTTCTCAATGACAGTTACATTTCGTATGTCCGCTTGCAGTTCATTGATAGTTTTCTCTTATTTTTAGCTCCACTTTGACCGAAAGTTAGCAGAGCCGATGGGTGTACAGGGTGAGGTGTGGTCTTTCTGTCTGTTCATTTGTCTGTCGTCCGTCATCTTTTACTTAAATTGTTTCTTCTCTGTTAGCTTAACGGGGTACTCCGGCCAAGAAGATGAATTAGCTAAAACTATACTCGTTGTGTAGTACATATATTGCACAAGTCATTTTAGATAGTTAAATTAAATTTACTTTGCTTGTGTAGTGAGAAAACAATTTTCAAACTTTTTATTTACGATGGGCTGAGGACCAGCTGTTGGGTGATCTATTGTATGACTCGATGTTGTTATCCATAGAGTTTTTTTTTTATAAACAACGATGTAAACAAACAAATGTAAACAAAACTAAATACCGCTATGCTATTAGTACCTCTATGATTAATACATTGCAGCAGTTAAAGAATTAATATTCTTTTCCGCAAGCAGATGAAATATTGCAGAAAATTAATATGTTTAAACAATATTACGTACGCAAGCAGCAACTAGTTTACCTAGCACATGATGGCATTGTTGACTGTGGTAAAGGCGTACGAACTCTAGAAATTTTAAAATAGTACCTCTATGGTCGATCTATTTATAGCACAAAATATTGACATAATAAACTTCGTTTTTTAAATAAAATACTGCTTTATTTTTTTAATTATTACAATTTTTGTAATACATGTACACAAGTCGTTTGTTTGTTGAAATAAACAAGAAGTCAAAGTAATTTGACAAAAGTGCCTCACGGGGGGCCCATTCCCCGGTTAGGGGTCACCCCAGGGGGTCGAAATTTGTACCATTGAATTCCTGGGGTAGGGTTTCCTATTAGTGTTTCATAGTAACTATAG
>Ga0209149_1002219_pt1 | contig 10699 bp, 9 predicted proteins | sample WorMetTyACAVOLI2_FD_187423 | JGI IMG/M metagenome (GOLD analysis project Ga0209149, IMG submission 187423) | Marine gutless worms symbiont microbial communities from Max Planck institute for Marine Microbiology, Germany - Olavius algarvensis... ...
TTGTCACGCGCGTGCACTGTGGCCAAACGGTGCATCCTAGGCCTATAGTTACTATGGAACACTAATAGGAAACCCTACCCCAGGAATTCAATGGTACAACTTTCGACCCCCTGGGGTGACCCCTGACTGGGGAATGGGCCCCCCGTGAGGCACTTTTTGTCAAATTACTTTGACCTCTTGTTATATGCAGTATGTGTAATTGCAACTAGTAATACTAGTGTGTTTCACATTGTCATACGATGTATGCCTCAAAATGTGGATTCTGTTTATGTTATTATTATTACTATTACTGGCAGGTTTGCCCACTGGGCTGTGGGCACTGTGCTGGTATTTTTTACTCAGAGGTCAAAAATGTTTTTTTTTGCTCCATAGGGACGACATGTTGCACCGATGAATGTTAAATTTGGCACTCGCCTGTGCCAAATTTCAACATTATCGGTGCAGAAATGTAGGATTACAGCCTCAAAAACTGTCAAAATTTGGAATTTTGCCCACACATTTGCTGCGCGGGAGATGAATCGAATTACTTGTGCGATTATTAGAAAATTTTGCGCTTTTATGCACATGTATAAGGTAGCATTTATGTCTTTTAACTTTGTTGCTTTCGGTGGACATATAACCAAGTTATAAGTTGTTTCTTTATATTCAAGTTTTTATGCAGTTTCCCCTTAGGGACAAAGTTATACCAAAAATTCCGAATTTTGATGATTTTGGACTGTAACCTGGGGATAGTGGAATTATGCAATTATAATTATAATTTAGTGCATAATTGGACAAGCAGTGCATAATTTAACGAGTTACGCATAATGTGTCTTTTGTCAGCAAAAACATTTAAATGGAAGAAAATCTGTGAGAATAAACTGTAATTAAACTCTTATTACTGAAATAGAAATATTTTTACTTGCTTACTAACTGTCGTGAAACTTCAGCATAGGTGGTCATTGTCTCTGAGAATGTGCTTTTAAATTTGCCAAGTTATAGCACCATTCGTTGATATGTGGGACGTGGTTTGCACAGCCCAGCACTGTCTCTGCCAAGGTGGAGGTTATGTCATCAAGTCGGTTTGTCTGTCATTCGTTCTGTCATTCTCTGTCTGTGTGCAGCCTCATGCAAAAAGTTATGCATAGATTTACACAAAATTTTTGTGAGTCTCAAGCTGATTTCATTTTGGATATGAGTAATCTGGATTGACCTTTACTGTTATTTACAGGTCATAGTTGCCCAGCAAGGTCATTTGGCATAAAACTGACTGTAGCGCAGAAACGGTAAGAGATACGGCCATAGTTACTATAGAATGCTAATAGGCAGTCATGGGTGTTTTTACGCAGTGGTGCCATCCTCAATGACCTTGCAGCATGTTTCCTTTAGGGACCTGCGAAGCTTCGAGATTCGATTCAAATTCGAATTGGATGTCCCGATTCGATTTGAAAGTGACGGGCCATTTGCCATTGTACCATAAACAACACTCACTGTTCAACGACAAATTTCAATTGTTTCAGCATTGCTACTGGGATTTATATTGAGTTTAATTAATTCATGTACTTGTAGTTCGAGCATGCACACTACTGCTAGTAGCCTAGTAGCGATCGCGCAATATTTTTTGACGAATCTGCACATCTCTGTTTTTCGTATATCAACAAAAATTTAACATTGAAGCTGTAAGCTGTAAACGACTATCCGCCGATTCGATTCGAGATTAGATTCGAACGGAAATTTCCGATTCGCAGGTCCCTTGTTTCCATGCTATACTAGGAGACGATGTGTTTCTTCTGTGAAACCCTTCCCCCCTGTGAAATTTACATTTGCAGCAGCGGCCACCAACAGCGGTGTCCTGTATGTTTCCTCTCCGTGAAAAACTATCCTCCCGTCAGATTTTAGCCTTGGCAGAGGTTTGTGCTCATTGAGTGACCTGTAGTTGTTATTATTATTATTTCATATGGAGGCTGTGGTTGGTTTTTGCTGCAGTCTAAACTTTGCATGTCCACTTGTTATTTCACTTGTATGTCACACGTCAGGTAAAGGACTACCGCCGCCAGACTAGTCCTTCACAGTGTCTGGACGGTACATTTCGGGATGGCTTGGGCTGTCTGGAGGAAAATTTCGAAGGTGAAACTGTGGAGCAGAAGGCAAAGCAGGACGTGATTAGACAAACTTCTGATGAACAGACAGAGGTTGTGATTCCACCATCACGAAGTCGTACAGATCGAGTGCTGAATGATGAAACAAATTTGCATCATGATTGTTTGCCACGTAAACGAACTCTGTTGGCTTCTTCTCATACTCTGAGATCTCATCTTCCCTGTCAGGTGTGTTACAGTCACCGTAGTTACTGGTACGTGTTTTTGCAGCTTATTTTAACAGAACAGCAGGCTGCATTTAGCCGTTGATGACATAGGTGGCGGAAGGAAAGCAAAAGTGGGCGGGTCTGCAAGGCTGCAAGGGCCAAGGCGGGAGTGGGGTTTTCGGAGGCGGGATCGAGCCCTTTCCCCACTAGCTAGAGGTATGGGGGAGTGCTCCCCTAGCGGAGTGCAGCACAAATTGATTTTTAAAACAATTTTTGGCGTGCAGATGACCACTGGCAGGCATGATGTTCACTTTATTCCAACTGATTCTGTGTCATTATGCCATCACATACATTATGTAATGACGTCGTATATGACACCTGCTTCAATCAGTGCATCTGCAGTCTGCCAGTCTATGGTGTATCACACGAGTGTACGCAATCTTTTTCTCTTCACAGTTCTGGAGACTGGAGTGCATGCAGTCTCACTCTGTAATTTGAATTATCGCATGAACATGACATAATTGTTGTATTAAATTTTGGTTATGTATTGTTTTTTTTTTTGGAGAAATAAGAGTACACTTTGGAGAGGTAATGTAATGAAATATTTAGTATGTTTCACACAACAACAAAACTTGAGGTCTTAAATCGACTAAAAGTGTTCAAAAGTGGGTGGACCAGGCATATGGGCAGTAGTTCTCTAGGGCAAAAAAGTGGGCGGACCAGCCCCATAGCTTCCACCGCCTACTGGTATGATGAAAAGTAGCTCTGCTGTTGCAAAAAGGCCGCGTGATGCTTCGTGTTTGTCAGCAGTTAGCTTCAGTAGTACAATACCTCTAGTGCAGTTTAAAAAAAAACTTCCGCTTCGGATTACCAGTACGTACAATTCTGTTCTGTTCTGTTCTGTTTGGCGTAATGTCGAATCTTGCTGTCATACACACGATTCACGGACGACTGTGATTGTGTGTACTGTGAGACGTGCTTGGTCGGTCTCGCACTGTACATAGTCATGGACGACCGTAACTGCTTATAGCGCATTGTGCTTGGTCGTACGATACCCGCAGTCAACTAAAACCCGGCCGCTACCGTAAGTGTGATAAATTAACTACGGTGCAGCAGTTACCGATCTCCAAGCTGGATATTCGTTCGGAATCAAGATTTTAGCCTACTCCACTCCACCTGCATTTGATGCCCCCATTTGGGGGGTTCCCGTCGGAATATTGCCATAACGTTTGGTACGATACCATACCATACGATACGATACAATACCATGCGATAGTGTGTATTTACCGTGCAGTAAAAAGCTGACGGGTAGCCAGCTTAGTCCAACACACGGGACAAACAAAAAATTAAAATGTGAAACTAAAAATAAAACAATGAGCATGATAGGTCTGGTCCAGTCCCGTTGTCATGAAGGCAGTCCAGTAGGTAAAAGAAGTTATGGTGGGAAGGATTTATTGAAAAGGTAGATTTTGAGCCTGGAGTGAAGGAGTGATGGATGATGAGTGTGGTGATGATAATAGAGATGAGCTGACAAGTGAATGACGAGGTGAGTCGAGACATGACTGGCGAGGCTGACGGAATGAATCAGAGAGTTGATTCCAGAGACGGGGTGATGCATATCTGAAGAAGCGATCTGTGATTTTCAATGAGGAGATGGTAGTTGGGCGAGAAAGAGTGACAACAGATGAGGAGCAGATACTGTGAAGGGGTTGAACAGAGATCAGATTGTTAAGACAGCTAGGTTGACTAGTTGTAAGAACTTTGTAGGTAAGAGAAAGAAGTTTATTCAATGTGTTCATTGACCTTAAGCCAGTGGAGAGATGGAAAACTATGGTATGGAAAACTAGAATGGTGTGGCTACCCGATGGTGAAAAAATTTTGAAGATATGTTTATTTGTTTTGATAAAATGTACAAACGTGACAGACAGACAGACAGACATGACGGTGTAGGGCTGCGCTTGCATAGCATCATGCTGGAATAAATGACTTGTAGTTAGTGTCTTTGTTCTTTACTGATTTTTATGAGTGACGTAAAGCCCCATCCCTGAAATGGCCTTTATGTCCAGTGGGATGTTAAACCATGTTTTTTCACCAACATGCACACTCTCACAGAACTGTGGCTTGTTGAAATTAAAGTGTATTTGTGTTTCAGCGTGACATTTGCAATTTGCCGGCAAGTGATAGTGCTGGTGCTGCATACACACATCCACTAGTGACCAAAACTGGCAGTTCAGAATCAAAGATCAGCCGTGACTCTAAACACAGCACAATTTCCAGTTTCAGTTTGTCTGCTCTGATGACATCTCCAATCACGTGCAGCAGTAGCAGCAGCGGTAGGATGCAGAAAAAATGTCGGCCAAAGAGGCGTGCTTGTCAGTTTGACGAAGATCAGGAGAATATTAATCCAGCAGTTGTGTGTGACAGTTTCACCGCAGCAAATACATCAGCAGGCTTTGGTAAGCCAGGTACCATGTGTCGACCACCAGTGTCTAAGAAACGCTGCAGTAAGGAGACTGATTTCACCAAGAGAAAAGTCAGCAGTATTGACCACTTTCTGGCCACGGAATGTGTTAATGATGTAACACAGGCCGAAAGTTATACATCTCTGATTTCAGAGAATACAGGATCGTCAGAGAGGTATGGTAATGGCAGGGCTTTAAGTGACGTCGCAATTAAGTTTGCTTTAAATCACTCCGATGACAGGCTGCATGAGTTGATTGGTGATTTCAGTCGGCCGTACTGCCTGCCACTCATTGAGAATGACAAGCACCGAGATCTAAAAGCGATTTCGTGTCATACGGTAAGTATTATAGGAGATCTTGCCGATCATGATATTTGGTGCGTCATAATCATTTGATACTAATAATATCCGTATACTGGTGTTAGACTGCATATGCTGTGTGTGACAAGTATGTATAAGAGAATTGCATTGTAGCTTCTTATATTTTAACTTTATACAATTCAGCATAATATATTGGATTTTCTGTGTAATATGTTTGTGATGTTATCTTGACAACGAATGCAATTATAGGTGTCTCATATCATAGTTGAGTAGGCCTAATTTTACTCAGTTGTAATGGTCCAGATACCAGATACCACATTGTTTATTAACACTCTTGCAACTCGAAAAATAAATAAATGTGAGGACTGTAAGTGCTCAGGATGCAATGAATGTCCTCGAGAAATCATCCGGTAGTTTTTGTCACTATATTCGTTATTTTAACGAAATAATACTGGTTGTAATTATTACTAAGTAATTCGGGAAATGAAAATAAAATGTGTCCTGCTCCAACTGGATACTTACATGTTGCTTGTTTTTACTGCGCACATATTGCAGTGATGCCTACCAATATCAATCCCAGTATGCAGTGGAAATCTATTTATGTGTGATTAGTTGTCACGTTTACTACGCAATGACTTCAGTGGTACAGTGAACAAGTGCATTATTGTGGACTGTCGTTATCCATATGAATATGATGCTGGCCATATTCAGGTTGAGATATTGTTTATTTATGTATACTTTGATACGTAAAAGATGTAGTGTCACAGTTAATGTGATTCTGTATGTATCCATATATTTCTTAGATTTTATTTAAGGAATCTACTAACTTAGACTGACTAGTAATTTATTTTTAAATTTAAATTTTTTATTATTTTTGTGTTTTTCATGTTGTATGTTGAATGTTTTGATGGATTATTCAGTATTGATTTCGTGAGTGCTATTTTCTGTTTTAATTTAAGTATATCTGATGATTGTATGCAGTTTCTGTGATGTGATCAGTGATCAGTTGGAAGTGTGGGTTTGCCTTAAAAGAAAGGAAGAAGAAGCAGAACTGTTGGGACTGTAGATTGAGATGGTTTGGATAGGTGGAACATCAGCATGATATTGACTGATTAAATGTTGTACAACAATGTTAGTGGAAGGAACCAAAGCAAGGGGACATCCGAAGAAGACATGGTGGGATGGTGTCAAGGAGGATATGAAAAGATTTAGTCTGTCCTGGGAGGATGCACAGTGTCGAAAAAAATGTTGTAGGAAAATTAAGGTGGGGGGGGTCGGCTAACCCGGGTTTACCTGGACGATGACCGTTGAATCGATGTATGTGTGTGTGTGTGTGTGTGTGTGTGTGTGTGTGAAATAACAGTGGTTTTATTTGGTATAGCAGCTATGACAAGCTGGATTAACATAAAAATGAACAAATTTACAGCAAATAAACACATGAAACAGTTGCAGGACAACAATGGAGACTGTTTCTACCCGCTCTGCTCTCCGTTCCGCAGCTCGTGGAGACCTGGTCATCCCTCGTACCAGACGACGTCTCGGGAATCGAGCATTCAGCGTCGCCGGTCCTGCGGCATGCAACAGTTTGCCGCCGGACATTCGTACTGCATCAAAACACTCTGTTCTTTCAAAAATCTGCTCAAGACTCATCTATTTTCCATTCATTTCAATTATCTACTTAATTTCGAGAAGCGTATGATGTATGGCGCCCTTGTAGTGACTTTATGGACATGTTACGGCGCCTTATAAGTTGTCGTATTATTATTATTATTATTATTATTATTATTGTATATTTGTGTACATATAGCAATAGGTTACCAGTAATCTTTTAAGCAGTATATTATAAATGACTTGCTAAATTTAACAGTGTTTATTGAAAATGATTGAAAAACTTTAGACTCTGCCGAACTTTATTTACAGTGTGTATGTGTATGTGCAGTTTCTGTATTTTGGTACCAACCAATGCTAATGTTTGCTGTTGCTGTAGAATTCTGTCAATATTTATACAAAGGACGACATCTGTTCGCGTTTTATAACGTCATCAGAGTTTCATTCCAGCACTGACACATCTTATCACCAGATACTAGTTTTTCATTGCGAATTTTCATCTGAAAGAGGGCCGCGGTTGTGAGTTTGTGCATTTATCCTTTGTCCTTGTTTCACTGTGTCATTCATTTGCAGTTGCACATGAGTTCACCCACACATAATATGTTGTTTGACATTATCAATGGATTAAGGCTGACGACTTGTTTATGAAAAGAGAGAAAATATATGTCATTGCAATTTTGTGTACAACCATTTGACATAAGAATTGTGTCATCATTGCATTTGTGGTATCATCAGTTCTCTGACATAGAATAAAAGGTACATATGATGCAGCGTGGAGCAAGTTTTGCATGAAATATGAGCATTGCTTTTAGTGAGATGCAACTTTTACTGTTGAATGAGCATAAAAATTTAAACTGCTTGCACATTTCCATGCTCACTGATTTATTCGACAAGTGTGTAAGCATCTCGTGTAGGTTGTCCTGGAATAATGGCCGTCAGATGAGTTTATTATTGTTGATGAAACACATTAGTTAACTCAGTTAATTGTACAGCAGTCGGTAATATTGGCAATATAAACAACAATAACATAATATGCAATGTGAATTATACACTGTGTCTCAAAAAAAACATGCGAAGCTGTAGCTCGACAAGCATGGACCAGTTTTGATGATTGTTGGTCAACAGCATCAGCATACTTTCATATATGATACGCATATTTAACTTTTCTTGTTACTGAAATTGAAACGTGTTTTCTGGTGGCTCTGAAAAGAGCCGGTTGTGCAGTGTGTGTTGGCCTTAAAGAGAGCCGGTTTCAGTTTATCAGAGTGATGTTATTTTGCCTTCGTGCTTGCATGTAACTGCTTTCTGCATTGACCAACTGCTTTCTGCATTGACCAACTGCTTTCTGCATTGACCAACTGCTTCGTCGATGACGTTTTGTGACATGCTTGCCCATGTGTCAATGAGGTGCTGCTTCAAGTGGCTGGTGTCGCGGAAAGGTGTGTTTGTACAATGTACAAACATTCCAGCGCCAGTCCACAAATTCTGTAGTCAATTTGACGGACACAGATCTGGACAGATAAATGCCGGTGTTTCCTGCTAAAGGAGCTGGACTGTTTCACGAGCAGAACGGGTCGTTTCCATTGCAGCTTTCTCTTTCTTTCTTATTTGGGGTGACACACGCTCTCTTCGCATGCCAGCACTGAGGCATACCTCACAGGCTGGCCCAATGCGCAACCCCAGGGAAGGGACTGGTGTAATGTTGCGCGACTCCATCAGGCTAACCTGATGGTGTGTGTGGTGTGTAGTTGTTGCGCGACCTCTCCTTATAGAGAGGTGTGTAGGGCTAAGGGAGTGATCCGGAGTGGAGAGACCTTGTGCCATGATATTTACCCTGCTCGGCCTATGACCAGTGTTTCTCTGGCGACTAATATCTACTGCATGATGGATGGCCATAGCTCATGCACATCTCACACCATGGGCCCCGGGGTCCAATTTAGCAGTGCGTGTGAACAGAGTCATTAATGACCGACCATGCATACAGCAGGAGGCCATCTGTAATCAGTGGTTCAAGCAGCGACTAATACTGAGCGTCTCTAAACCCAGTATTAGCATACAGCAGGAGGGTCACTGATTAAAGTGGACATCGTCAAACCCTCAGTGCCTGCCCGAGAATTTAATCTTAAAAGCATACGCCGCTATAACCTAACACAATGATCCGGCTATCCTGGGTCTCGAACCCAGTCTCGCCAATCACCGTGGCCAGGCAGCCCATACCGTGATGCTACCAATAGCGCCACCAAGGCAGGCTTCCATCACTGCTATTTAAAAGCAAATAAAGTATGTAAAAGTGAAGGCAGAAGGAAAGTTGAACACACATATCATTTTTGCCGCGCAATGCTAGCATCAAACGCGGCCTTTGTTGTCATGCGGTGTCTGTCACGTTCGTAAATTGTGTCAAAGGTAATAAACATATAATCAAAATTTTTTCACAGTCAGGTAGATCCATCATTGTAGTTTTTCCATGCCAAACGGCCTAGCAATACTCCGACGGGAATCCCCCTAACAGGGGTGTCGAATGCACTTGGGGTAGGCAGAAATTGCGATTCTGAGCCTATACCTGGCTCTAATGCCTGATGTTAGCGCTGCAACATGCCAGGTGTTGTCAACAGAGTCGCCGGTGGACGATGGCCACCGTTTTAGCACTCCAGATTCGCTTGCGATTTGACATGTAGGGCGCATTAGAAATTTATTTGTATGTATGTATGTATGTGTCTCGCAAGTTATGACATATTGCTGGCAGTAAGTGGCGGTGTTGATTGTGGGAGAAGACGATGAACTATTTATGACAAGAAGCCTCGACGTTACGCAAAAGACAACAGAACAGTGCATTTAACTGCATGCAGTGATAAATCTGTAGCCTACATAACTAACAATAAAAGACTCTACTCGATGTTTTGTACTGTTGAAGCTAACTACTGACAGACATGAAGCATTGTGCGGCCTCTTTACGACAATAGAGCTACTTGTTAAAAGTGTGCTGATGCTGTTTACCAAAAATTATGAAAATTAGTCTACACTTGTTGAAACTACAGCTTGCCAAAGTTGGCACATTTTTTTGAGACATAGTGTAGAACTTAGTGTTTTTTTTTCGTTTTTACAAGTTACTTAGTAAATTAACAACTAGCTTTTAGCTAGGGCATTGCTGCCATTTCCTGTATTAATTTCAGGATGCGTTTCTTGCGCAATAAAGACCGAGAAACCCATAGCGAGAGCTATCCTGTGCTTTATTATCCAGAAATGTATCTGCTTGATGGTGGCTACAAAGTGAGTTGCTGAGTCTGACCACTTACAGTATATAATACAGAACATCAGCTGCTGTGACTGCATAGCACTGAAGATAGCTATCTGTGTTCTTGATATGTCTGTGTATCTTTGTATCTTTCTTTTCTTTTATAATACTACAGCAGCAGTACTGCTGTATTAAATATTTAATTAATTCATGCTTATGGTCAGTTTAGTTGTGGTTAATACAAGATAAGAAGGGAAAGGTACATGTAATTATCATTATCTTATGGAGTGTGTATGTGACGTTGCTATACCATTTAATGTCATGCACTCCCACATTCAAGGACATAGATCTGTTTGCCAGTAAACAATTGAGGAATTAAGCATTTTTTGATGGGATGCCTCTGCTGACACCACCGGTGAGCCATCTAGGTCTCGGCAGGATTGTGTGTGTGTATGTACATGAAAATAACTTCAATATATTAATAATTTAATAATATAACATACAACAAATATTATGGCTGCACATTGACCGTTTATTCATCATCATCAAACGCTGTGCAAAAGCCAAGTATAAGCAAATGTTACGTAAAACATCATCATCATCATCAGGTGGCACGCCCAGCAGTGAGCATAGCCGTCTCCACAACTGAACGCCATTTGGAACGATATTGTGCGCGAAGCCACGCCGAGTTGAGGCCAAGGTTGGTCGGTTGCAGGTCAGACTCGATGGTACGGAGCCAGGTTCGACGTGGTCGGCCTCTCCGGCGGCGCCAGTCGGTTGGAAGACGGTTGAT
>Ga0209149_1002220_pt1 | contig 10697 bp, 8 predicted proteins | sample WorMetTyACAVOLI2_FD_187423 | JGI IMG/M metagenome (GOLD analysis project Ga0209149, IMG submission 187423) | Marine gutless worms symbiont microbial communities from Max Planck institute for Marine Microbiology, Germany - Olavius algarvensis... ...
AACTGAAGGCTCTATCATCCGAGCGCCTCTGTATCTTCGATCTTTACGGTGCTATGTGCACAGTAACATTTTTTTGGTTACACGTTTTTCTTTACCTTTTAGTGAGCTGAGCCTGGTGAGATTGGCCCTTGATCTGGTTGACTGGCCATTGTCCTTCAGTGATTTTACACTGTTGGTTGGGTCATACGACCATAAAATTGTCTCCAAAATGTGTTGAGTGGGACATTAAATGGTTTAAACCCTACTACACCGTACTGTATTTACCTTCAGCCTCACTTTACTTTTTACATTAAGTTTTAAACCGAGTTTTGGTTTAAAATTATGTTTAAGAATTTATTTAAGTGAAGGATAAAGTGAACCTGCGTTGATTGGGCATCACGAAGGGCAGAAATCCACAAAAGATTTTCTGTGGTGACTGGGTGACATGGCCTTTGCACATGGCCTTGCCTGTGTATAGTTCAGACAATGGGCAGGTTAAGCAAAAGCCGAAGGATTACTACCAGCAAGGAGTCTATTTACCTTTATTTTCCTTTATGGTTAGTGGTATTAGCTTTTGATTGCTTTAACTGAATTTGATTTTTTCTGTTTCAGCCATCTCTTAAAAAACGCAAACTGGAGGAGGATGTGGAGAATAACATAGATGGTTTGTATTAGCCATACTACTATTATCATGCATCTTGCTGTCTGCCAGCCATGGTAACACTGCTGTGTCCCGTAAAATCTCGTGTACAATATGCACTCGTGTATAATACGCTGTCGATGGGGTAAATTAAAGTTCACGTGTATAATACACACCGGCTTCTGCTAAAATCCTTTCAATGATGGGCAAGTGGCTTGCATCGCTTCGATGAGTACACTCCTCCCCTCATCCCAGTGTCAGCATCATTTGCGTCGGTGGTCCAGATAAGCTGGTTAATGTGGCGTCAGTGTGGATATTACGCAGTGTGTTACTTGTAACCGTGGGTGGGCCAATGTAGCGGCCGCCAGTGTGACACCGGTCAGAGAACAAGACCTTACTATGGGTGGTCTCTGCGTGCAATAAGTATAGCTTTGATGTAAGCCAAGTGGGTGATGTGGATACCTAGAATTGTGAGTGTGTGGCCAGTCAGCATCACGACCAGTGAGGGTGACATCATAACTTAATCGCCATCGAACTGACTCTCAGCTGCTCTGTTCCCTGGCTCCTAAACATATTTAATGATCGTCAGCTTGTCAGAAGCTGTGTAGGACTGACGTCATTGACTCATTGTAGAATATATGTTATACAATCTCTCAAAAATATTTACTATGGGTCCAGCCTTTTCATCTCCAGCATTCCTTTTATAGATGTCGAATGAGCAGGTAATGCATGACTGAGGAAGACGAGGCGGAAAAACTCTTTGATGTATGCAGTATGTGATGTGTGCTGTAGCACGCTGGCATATGCTGAGCGGTGCGAGTCCGTAGTTGTAAACTGCATAGGCCTATGATTCATAGTCATCGTCATCAAGTAGCTGTCGGGGCTGTTACGTCACTCCAGTAGCACGGCCACTGCGGCTAGCACTGTGATTACATTTTCGTAATTTTTTGAAAAATTTATTACACGTGTACAATACACACCCTTTTCTCAGACACACATTTTAGTTCAAAAATTGTGCGTATTATACACAAGATTTTATGGTTGATGTGCATGTTTCTGTTATTCATTAGTCCTACTGTTGACATTTGTGGGTATTTCTCACCTTTATTATGTGCTGCAGAGGAATGGAAAGAAAATTATAAAAGGTGTGCTGTGCCGTTTGTTTTTTGGGCATCATGCAGTAGTAACAGTACTGCCATTGGCTAATATAAATGGACATTTGTGTAAATGTGGCTTCTTTATTGTTACAAGACATGTTGTATGCAGCACATTACTGACAAACTAATGTTTGACGTAAACATTGCCTGTTCCAACTATGTGACAGGCCCCTGCTATTATTATGGAGGGAGCATTGTCTACTTTTTAGCATTTTTTCTTTAAAACCACATCTACAAGCAAAACAGCTAGGTCACCCTATTGTGATTGTCTTGCCTATTTGCATCTTAGAAATGCTCCGAGTTGTTTACACATTTGGCAGTTTGAGTAATTGTCGGTGTATTTAGCGTAGCTATACACACTGCTGTTTTTGTTGCTGTTAACGCAACACATTAAAACATGTAGACAGTGCTGCTGTTGTCATGGTGATGATTGCCACGGTTGTAGTGAGGTGGAAAGTGTTGTTGGTTGTTGTGATCTAAGGGACACCTGTCCTGTTGTCATGGTGATGATTGTCACGGTTGTACTGAGGTGGAAAGTGTTGTTGGTTGTTGTGATCTAAGGGACACCTGTCCTGTTGTCATGGTGATGGTTACCACGTTTGTACTGAGGTGGAAAGTGTTGTTGGTTGTTGTGATGTAAGGGACACCTGTCATGTTGTCATGGTGATGGTTACCACGTTTATACTGAGGTTGAAAGTGTTGTTGGTTGTGATCTAAGGGACACCTGGCACGTTTTATGGTGATGGTTACCACGGTTGTACTGAGGTGGAAAGTGTAGTTCGTTGTTGTGATCTAAGGGACACCTGTCGTGTTGTCATGGTGATGGTTGCCACGGTTGTACTGAGGTGGAAAGTGTTGTTGGTTGTTGTGATCTAAGGGACACCTGTCGTGCTGTTGCCGGAGGGTTCAGTTCCTGTCAACACGAAGGTCGTTGAGATCATCGACATCGTGAAGCCTCAGGCCATCGAACTTATTGACTACGCTAACAGTGTATGTTGTGAAGTGTTGGCACTGTCGCTGTTTGATGTGACTTTATTTTACAAACATTCTATTGTACATTATTTTTAGTTGTCTTTTCAAAACAACACAAAACACAGTGTGTTTGATTAAATGCAGACTAGTGGTCTGCACGGGTACGGGGATGGCGGCCCATTGGCGGGGACCCTGCAGGGATGGGGACAATGTCTGCTGTTTCACCGTGGGGATGGGGGCCAAGATGGAGTCAACAATACACAGGGACACCGCGGTGTGCATTTCAAAATTTGCTGCAGCCTTAGCCTGTCCACTTTATGGCGCAAATGTTCTTTTAAAAATTGTGGATCCTTGACATTTATCTAGTTGCGTGGTGCATTTGGATTTTGACACATTAAGTAGTGGATGTTTCTGTACTCTGTAGACTTTAATGCGTTTCTTGACCTAGCATTATGTGGATAAAGTGGAGATGGTGAGTTGATAGTGACACATCTCATGAGGACAGGCGGGGATGGGGTTGCATATGATGGGTACAGGCGGGTATGGGTTTAGGGATGATGGGGACGGGCGGGATGGGTTTGGAAGTGACGGCGATGGGCGGGATGGGTTTCAGTGTCTGTATCCGTGCAGACCTCTAATGCAGACAGATCCAGCTTTGACTACAACGTTATACCGAACAGAAAACAAGTAGCTCTGCTGTCTCAAAGAGGCCGCGCGATGCTTCATGTCTGTCAGTAGTTAGCTTTGCTGCTTCAATAGTACAATACCTCGAGCGCAGTTTTTTTGTTGTCAGTTACTTCGGCTTTGGATTTACCAGTTCGTACAAATTGATTATGTTCTGTTGTCTTCAGCGTAACGTCGAGCCTTGCTGTCATACACACGATTCGTGGTCGACTGTGATTGTGTAGAATCCACGGCGACGATCACTGGTTATCGCAGTATACGACCAGCGATATAAGTGTCATAACTTGCGGGACGGTGGCCGTGGTTCACCACCGGCCGTGTTGACAACATCTGGCCTGTTGCAGCATTAACACCAGACTGAAGCCAGATATAGGCTCAGTATCGCGATTTCTGCCTACCCCACCTGCATTCGACATCCCTGTTGGGGGGGGGGTTCCCGTTGGAATATCGCCATCCCATTTGGTGTGTAAAAACTAGAATGGCTTGACACAATCCATGAACGTGACAGATGGACAGACAAACAAACCGCTTATGCATCGCATCGCACGGCAGTTATAACAAAAAACAATAATGAATGCCGATGAGCATAAAAAAAACCTTTAAAAACCACCGACACCGTCAGTAACTCTGCTGTCGCAAAGAGTATGCTTCGTTTCTGTCAGTAGTTAGCTTTAATAGTACAAAACGTCGAGCACAGTCTTTTATTGTTAGTTACGTAGGCTACAGATTTATCACTGCATGCTATTAAATGCTGTTCCGTTGTAATATTTGACGTAAAGTTGAGACTGCGTGTCATAAACATTTCATCATCGTCTCACACAATCAACACCGCGCCACTTACTACCAGCGATAAGTGTCGCAACTTGTGGGACTGTGGTTCGGCTGCGCTGTGTTGATAATGCTTAGCGGGTCGCAGTGTTGAAAGCACGTAGTGAAGCCATATATAGGCTCTGAATTGTGATTTCTGCCTACCCCACCTGCATTTGATGCCCTCATTAGTGGGTTCCCGTCGAAATATCGCCATAACGTTTGGTGTCAAAAAACTAGAATGGTTTGGCTACCAGACGGTGAAAAAATCGAAGATACGATTACTCGTTTTGACATAATACACGAACGTGATGGACAGAAACACACAGACACCTCATGACGACATAAGCTGCACTGCATAGCGTCGCATGGCAATTACCCAAGACATAGCTGTCATGTCTGATCTAGTCGGGGAGTATTTACCGATATAATCAGCCAAAGGTTGGAGTCTTTCTTTTTTAAATCTGAGTGGGAACCCTGTGAAGGTGGGACCAGCGATCTGTGGTTGAAGGATATAAGGAATAGATGAGGTTTGAGCGTGGAGTGAATGAGTGAGTAGCAGTGAAATATTTTGTAATATTTAATCACTTTTCTGAAGTAGTTTGTTGGTTGTGCAGATCAAGATGTGGATCACGTACATGATCCCAAAGATTGAAGACGGCAACAACTTTGGCGTCTCAGTACAGGTGGGTCTAGCTGCCGATGTACTGTAGTCTCAGCAACTGACAACAACAAAACTGTTGATTCTAGGCATCATCCTTTCCCTTCCTTTCCTGCAGGGGAGAGCAACATCTACTAGACACATTTCGCTCCTGTGCTGAGGCACTTTTATGTTGTGCCCAGTGCACTTTGTCCCTGGGTCAGGTAGTCTGTTACAGGTAATAGATGTAGCACAATCATGTAATTACAACTAGGGTTGTAACTGCATGGTATGTGTGGCATTTTGTGTGCATGTTGCAAAGGTAGTGTGGGCTTGTGCAACGGATCCGAGTAGCTTAACGGTGTTTGTTATAGGAGCCCCATAATGACACCAGTTTTGCTTCAGATGACAAAATACGAACTGCTGTATATGCCTGCCCCTATAGTGGGATACTTTTGACAGCTTAGGCCAGTGTCTGCACGCAATGGCACGCCACGCTGCCTGGACCACCCAGTCGGTACAAGCAAATGCACTAATACTTGTGTCCAGGTCAGCACATACTCTGATCACCCTAGCCTACCTAGCTGACGTGTACTGTATGGCCTAGCTGCAGTATTGCCAGCGCAGTGGCTCTTTGTAGGTGTTTGAGTTATGTTATGATTCAGTAATTTAGTGCACTTTAAGTGTCTGTGTGTGTCTTGTAGGAAGACACGATGTCGGAGGCTCGCCAGATCGAGTCAGAAGCGGCAACGTACCTTGACCAGATCTCTCGGTACTTTCTGACGCGAGGAAAGATCGTTTCAAAAGTTGCCAAATATCCGCATGTGGTCAGTACAAGTTAATAACACTGTCTTTGTTTTGTGCTGTGCTGTATACTGCTGCACAGTGTGACCGCTGGTCTGGAAACCTTGGAAAAGTCATCAAATTAGACAAAGGTTAGGGACACGTCGGAATGTAACAGACAGTCAGCCGTGAATATCTCCGGTATGTTGCTCTACCACGCAACTGCTTCTGCAGCTAAATGTCAAAAACCATCTACATGTTACATGTTATTGTGCTTGACTAACACAGTGGATAATAAGACGAGTGCTGAATGTTCTGTTGAGTAGGTTTTATCTACCATTGAGTCGACTTAGCCTGAGTGCTGCCTATCTTAACATTACTATCTCTGCCATGTGCATCACTTTGACTGCCCCTGCAGCTTTTTAGCAATCATAGCATAACTCATGTATCAGAATCGTTGTCAGCCTCGTCATACTTGTGTCAACGATTTTAATGGTTGTTGATTTGTTAAATTGATCTTTAAATTTTTACGGCTCGGCTTCAGCATAAGGTCCTCGTAGGGATGTCGTATCGTTCTTGTGACACACCGTAAAAGTTTAACTGGCTGAAAATAATCAGTTCCGTTATTTTTTTATGTGTACACAGGACGACTATCGGCGGACAATCACGGAGCTGGATGAGAAGGAATTCATCAGTCTGAGACTTGTCATCATTGAAATGCGCAATCATTATGTGAGCTGTTTGCCGATCTGCTGGTGATACCGTCGAGTGTGTCAGTTTTATAATTTGATGAACTCAGTTACAGATGTCAAGTGCTTATTAAGTTGTTATTGGATGTGAGTTTGAGTAAATTTTGCTACAATCTCTGTGAGTGTGATGTGTAACCTAGCTAGCCTTGTAAGGTCGTCGTCGCGTAATGTAGTTGTGGTCATTGCTTGGTTCCAAAATAATTACAAGAAATACACCAGCTGCTTAGAAACATCGTTGTACCATAGTGCACTGATTGCTGTACACTACATGATGATTTTTAATGCAGAGCAGTACAGATTGAGCACTTGAAGATATGTAATTCTACACACAGCCACGTCTAAAAGTGCATAACATTCCCACAAAATAGGTCAGAATACATATGGTACATCCTAAACACTTATTAATGGTCTTTATGTAGCGCTGTGTCTGGTGAATGCAGGCCGGTCTTCACGACCTTATGATGAAGAACTTGGACAAGATCAAGAAGCCGAGGTCGACCAACACCGACAACATGTACTAGGTTATTGTCCAGCGCAGCAGTGTCGACTTTCTCTTGTCAGTTCCCAGGCAAGTTTGTCGTGGAAGCGCCGGGAACAAATCCTCCAGGCACAGCCGATGACGATGACTGGTTGTGCTGGGGGTTACTACAGGGTTGCTCGCTGCTGCAAGGGGTGTCTGTAGGACAGGGTTGCTTGCTCCTGCAAGGGGTTACTGTAGGACAGGGTTGCTTGCTCCTGCAAGGGGTTACTGTAGGACAGGGTTGCTTGCTCCTGCAAGGGGTGTCTGGCACTGTTGTCCCAACTCTTGAAAATTACATGTAAATTAGTTTATGCAGGGTCGTCTTGAGTGAGCCGCGAAGTAAGTAGTTTTGACCCAAAAGTAACTGGGGCCAAAACATGCATGGTTACCTCTTACAGCTGGGGTAATTTTCCTGTTGCCCTAATGTACTTGGTGCCACCATCCAGCAAATAATATGTTTGAACTGTTATGAACTGGCCGACTGTTACCTTAGCTGGTCATCTGTGCGTTAGCTCAGAGAAGCAGCATACACCATTGGTTGTGTGAGTGCTGTGTCGAGTGAGCTGTTAAACTCTACTATACCATAGTGTGAATTTTGCAAACGATTAAAAATTGCTGACATCTACGTTTGCAAATATTTTTGGTATCATTAGTATTTATGTGAAGTGCGTTTAGTAGCTCGGCGCAGACATTTTCAGATGACATTTGGTGTTGCGTTGTAGTAAAGTGCTGTGGGTGGTAGTTCAAAAGTGCCAAATTTCTGTTCCAGCTCGAATTAGCATACAATACTGATGACACATGCATCTGGACATACTTGCTGTGACACTGTGCTGCATGTCGTTGTTTGAACTCATTTAGATTTGTCAAATGTACTAGTTGCTCTCGTGTTCTTGTGCCAGGGTACTTATCCTTGTAGTATGGCGACCAATATCTGGTGATCACGAGTCTCGTTATTTGACTAAGTGGAATCTCACTGCTGGAGATGTAACAGATTCCAATTTTTGAAATCCAGCCTGAGATGGATTTGGCAGATTTACATCCTTAAATCCAGCAGGATTCGGAAGAAAATTACTGAGCTTGCGTATTATTTTTGGCATTGCTGCTTGTCCGGGTGGTACAGCCTCTGTGTAGCTCTAAGCTCTTACAACGCATTTCCAGTGTGATGTTTGCTCACTCTGCTGTCATCCAGTGTGTGTCAAATCACTCGAGACTCATTTCATTATTTTTAGCTGTAAATAGCCGATGTGCAGTACACTTGTGCTGATATCTGCCCAAAAAGACATTGTTGGGGTCTGAAGTGACAGCTGATAAGGTTAGAAACCTGTGTCTTTGTGGCTTATTGCATTATCTTTGGAGATATTGTTTGTTGTTGGCTCTGTCGTCCTTATTGCTGGCTGTTCTGCTTCATTTTGAGTTTGGCTTTATTATTATTATTGCTATTATTAAGTTATACACGTAAAAAAAAGCACAGAAACATACAAGAAAACTACACATTGAAAAGAAATAATCTCACACTACCACAAAACTTGGCAGATAAAGTTGGCTTTATTATTATTATTATTGTTATTAAATTATTACTATTGTTGTTATTATTAATCAAAATACATTCATGCAACATTTCAACTGACTGCGTTTGTTTGCTACTAATTGACTTCATATATACTTAGATTCAGAAGCAGGTTTTGTGGACACATTTTTAAAACAAATGGTACTTAGGATTCATTCCCTAGTTTATTTCATTTATGAATCATTTGAGAACCTGGTTATTACTGCATTAGTAAACACGTTTTGCTGAAATGCCAGCATGTGTTTCATCTGCCAAGGACGTTCATGTTTTGCCTCGGTGTTTGTGGTTTTCTGTCAGCAGTGTTGGAAGGGGTTCGTTGGCTTAGAGTCAAGAAATGGTCCAGTAGACTTTTGTGTGATATACATTCGTATCTGGATACAGGAATTTTTTCACGTTTTCGTTGCAGAGTCTGGCATTACAAGTGAGTGATTGCTAATTGTCGGTTTACTCACGAGATGGCACCACTCACCTGTACTGAGTAGTCTGTTTTGACTAGCATGACGCCATCAGTTAACCAATAGTTGCACTGTGTCGACAGCGTTGTTGGATGTGTGCAGATAACTGCTCATTTGTTATACTGTTGCATCAGTGTATTAAATTGATGGCTATCAGGCAGTGTGTAACAAAATGCATTCATTATTTGGTTTCCGTGAACTGTTAAATCGGCAGAAACTACTGCTATCATTCTGTTTATGTAGAACTGACATTTTTCTGTGAAATGTTTAAAGCTGCCGAGTGTTGCTGAGGGATTCAACAGTATTTGTGTAGGCAGTGAGTGCACTTTGGCTGATAGGTATTGATGTTGTTATGTCGTGTTTGTCAGCCGTGTAGTCGGGCATATTCATCAACTGATGAGAATCAATCAATAAGTTACAAAGTTGTACCCGGCATGTGTTTCTGTGTGACTCGCTTTTTTCTGAGGCATATGTAAAATGGTAAATGTGCCATGTTTCTGAGGAGCATAGGACTGTGCACATCTCTCTTCCATAGGCCGTGATACCGTATGTGGGCACACTATGGTCACCAAACCTGTCGGAGCGCGCCTTTAAGCGGGCACTGAAGACACCTGTTCTCGACCACCCGGCGCCATTGAGATGTTTTCATGATTCTGGTGCTGGATATAAATATCCAGATTTACTTACTTACCACTGAGTTTGCAGCGCTACCTTCTCAGCTGCTAAGTGGTGACTGACAGGCACAGGTGAACAGTTGCCATATTGGGATAGGAGTCAAACCTAGACCAGACCTCTTAATCTGAAGTCTGACATCCTAGCCATTGCACCAGCACACCACACGTCGGTACGTTAGTAGACTGGTCACAGGAAGTTATACTCGCATCAGTACATGTAACAGTTGTCCAATTACACGTGTACGGCTAGCACTAATTTATAACCAAATGTAAAGTTACTGTTTCATACCTTCAGTACTTTGACAGTGTTGTTTATGGGCCCCCTGTACTGTAAAAACTCGCTCCATCAGTCGCTAGAGGTTTACCTGAATGCACTTTGTACAGGGTGGCCCCAGAAAGGGGCTACTTTTTTGATAACTCACATCCGTGAATGTCTAAGTCGGTTTACAGGATGTCTGTGAACTAGTCAGTTGACTGATCAGGCCTGCAGGCGTGATGATGACCTCATGCTGTCTCCAGTCTAATTATAGCTTCAACACGAGGTTTAGATAGTTTAGCACAATTTATGAAAAATAGTCCAATATATTCATTCGGGCGTAGGCTAGTTATCTTTCTTTAATAAAATAAAAGTAACCATTGCAAATGTTTCTGCGACGTTAAATACAGGGGACTCGGGGTATATGGTTACGAGGTGGCATAGATCGCTGGAAAACACTTAGCACACTCGCATTCCAAGCGGAATTGCGATCTCGATAGCAAAGTGTAGGACACTGGGTTGTTTCTCAGGGGTTGCGACCATATCGGCCACAGCAAAACAAAACCATATCAGCCACAAAATATAGCCTACGGCGAGTTTATTTGGCGTCATCGTGTCCCTATCTTGAATTTGAACGTGAAACCGTGCATTAGACGATAGGCCAGAAAGAAGCTATGCGTCTCCTGTTATAATAATAATAATAATAATAAGAATGAATGTCATAGCAACATTATAGTCGATAAACTTCAAGGTTGCAGCCACAGCAAAAAGCTGCGGGAAAGTGAAAGTGAGTCACGCAGCAGTAAAGTCGTTT